>Ga0068707_1000133_pt1 | contig 40581 bp, 37 predicted proteins | sample YNPNPMetaG_FD_66600 | JGI IMG/M metagenome (GOLD analysis project Ga0068707, IMG submission 66600) | Anoxygenic and chlorotrophic microbial mat microbial communities from Yellowstone National Park, USA - YNP NP MetaG | ecosystem: Environmental > Aquatic > Thermal springs > Hot (42-90C) >... | reverse complement strand
GCAGGATGGGCGACGCCTCCGCCGCCCATCGTGACCCTATCCGACCCGGACCGGCGGCGCGCTCCGTGACGGCTGTTCCAGTCCCGGCCTCCGTGCAGCGGCGCCGGCGGCGCCGGCCGCCGCCATGCACACGCCCGCTCCGGCGATCGCCGGGGCGGGCGTGTGCGTGTCCGTCTCCTTCGCGTCCGGCGCCGGGCGCGGCGCGGCGGGGGGGGCTACGGCTGCCCGCCCCCCCCGGCGGCGCCGCCAAGTCCGTCGTAGATCGACTGGAACACCCCCTCGATCCGCTGACCGAGGGCGGTGAGGATGCCGATCACGACGACGCTGATCAACACCAGGATCAGCGCGTACTCCACCAGCCCCTGTCCGGCCTCGGCGCGGCGTCCGTCCTCACGAGCGAAAAATGCACGAACCATGCCGTTCTCCCTCCTTCTGCAGGATGGGCGACGCCTCCGCCGCCCATCGTGACTCTATCCGACCCGGACCGGCGGCGCCATCAACAGCCGTCACGGAGTGCGCCGCCGGTCGTTGATCGCTCATAACCTGCTCCAGTCCCATCCGCTCAGCGCCGGCGGCAGCCCGACGGCGCCGTTCGTGCGCGCCCCCGCGCCGCCATCCGGCGCGGGCGCGGGCGCGGGCAAGGGCGCGGGCGCTGGCGGCGGCGCGGGGGCGAACGCCGGCGCGGGGGCGAACGCCGGCGCGTCGCGCGCGTCCGGCGGCGCGGCGCCGGCGGAGAGGACGTGATCAACCACCACAATCGTCTCGACCACCTCCGCCGGCGCCTCCACGCTCGTCCCGTCCGGCAGCGTCGCCGTGACCAGCCGCTGCGTCTTGCGGTTCTCCAGCCGTCCCTCCGCCACCACCCGCGCGCCGCGCGGGTGCGCCGCCGCCAGCGCCCGCGCCTCGCGCTCGGTCAGCCCGCGCACTTCCAGCGTCATCGTCACCGTGCGCGGCTCGATCATGCCGTTGACCAGCTGCGTCGACGACGCCGACACGCGCAGCCGCACCACCGGACCGTGGGGCGTGGGCAGCAGCTGGGCGTCGCGGGTGAGATTGCCGACCATCAACACGCGCACCAGGTCCATTACGCCCTCCCTGCGGCGTCCGCCGCCGCCAGCCAGACCAGCGGACGCAGCCAGCTCCGCCCGCCGACCTCGGCCGTGACGCCGCCCACGGCGCGCCCGACCAGCACGGCGCCGACCGCCGCCGGGACGCCGGATGGCGCGCAGCCGACCACGTCCGGCAGGGACAGGTCCGCCAGCCAGCCGTCCCCGACCGCGCGCGGCGGCGCCGCCAGGACGACCGGAACGCCCTCCCACGGCAGCGGCGGCGTCATGCGGTCCCAGGGCGCCGCTTCCTGCGCCTCCAGCGCGAGCAGCGTCGCGTCCGGCGCCTGCGGCAGCCGGTGATCCCCATCGAGCGCATGGACGCGCAGCGGGCGCAGCACGGCCCGCACGAACGCCTGCGTGCGGGCCGGCAGCGCGGCGCCGTCCGGGACGCGCTCCTCCGGCAGGTAGACGCCGATCACGCCGCCGCCGGCGCCGGCCAACGGACGCAGCCAGGCGGCGATGACCGCGCCGCCGCCGTCGCTGCGCATGCGGCGGCGCCACTGACTGGTGCGTCCGACCAGCTCGATCACCCGATCCATGGCGCGCCTCCTTCCGGGTCCGCCGCCCCGGCGCCGGGCGCCATCCCCGCTGCGGGCGGACCCGCCAGCGCCGTCAGCGCCGCGTCCAGCGCCGCCTCGATCTCGGCGCGCGGCGGAAGCGGCGGCGGGGGCGGCGGCGTCCCCGGCGTGCGGCGCGGTCCGCCGCCCGCCGCGATCAGGCGCGTCACCTCCTCGTCGGTCAGCATGCGCCCCTTGACGAGCTCCACATACCCGACATCGACCGTCATGCGCACGCCGGTCAGCATCCGCCGCCGCATGGCGGCCACCCGCCGCTCCACCTCGTCCGCCGGACCGCCTTTGGCGCGAATCGCCTCCTCCGCCGCCGCCAGCGCCGCCTGAATGCGCGGATCGCCCCGCCGCCGCTGATAGACGCGCGGCAGCAGGCGCCCCTCGACGACCACCTGGTTGCCATGCTTGAGCAACGCCGCGGCGCGCTCCACCGACCCATCGAGCGCCACGTCCGCCGGAATCAGCGTCGTCAGCGCATGCACGGCGCGCGCGCCAGGCACAATGCTGTGCAGCGTGCGCCGACAGCGGATGCGCACCGTCGCCGTCGCACGCCGCACGCCCGGCCCCAGCGTCTCGCCCCGGATCACCGGACCGCCGTCCACCTCGCCGACAAGCTTCACCCACGACCCGTCGGGAACCGCATCCGACGCCCGTGCGACCGCCAGCACGTCCAGGCGCGTCTCCCACGTCGGCAGCCCGGCGTCGTCGGGATGCACGGCGAAGGCGCGGTCGTAGGTTTGTTCCAGGCGCACCGCCCCGTTGATCTGAATCCGGGCGCCGTCGGTGAACAGCCCGCTTTCCATCAGGCGGGCGCTTACCGACAGCGGCATGCTGTAGGCCAGCCCGCCCGGCTCCTCGATGTCCATCCGATACGGCGCATAGCGCACGCCCAGCGGCGACGCGACCGGCGGACGCGCCTTGCCGTTGGGCCCATAGCGCTCCCGCCGCACCGTGCCGACCAGGATGCACACATTGCGCGCATCGGCGCCGCCGCCCGCATGCTCGCGCATCACCATGCGCAGCGCCTCGTCCGCCGCATGCTCGTTCCCGGCGCGGGCGGGCGACCCGCCGCCGGCGGCGTCCGGCGCGTCGCCCGCGTCGTCATCGGCGGCGCGATCCGGAACCGCCGCCGGCGGCGACGCCAGGAGCGCCTGCCAGTCAATCATCGTCATCGTCATCCCTGTCCTCCGGTCTGCATGATCCGGCCGCTCCTGCGACCGGGCGCCGCATCCGGCGCCGCATGCAGCGTGCCACATGCCGCCCGCCGCGCGCATCCGTGATCATCGGCGATTCCGTCGCCGGCGCCTCACGGTCGCCCGCCCGCGCCGCGCGGCGCGGATGGGCGCGGGCGCGACGGCGCCAGCGCCTCGCCGTCGGCGGGCCAGCGCAGCGCCAGCGCATGCGTGCGCAACGCCGCGATCACCGGATCGACGCCGTAGCGCAGCATGCTCCGTTCGCGCAGCCGGATGCGCGCATCGGGAATCTGCTGCGGGTCGGCGTCCAGCGCGTCCGCCATCGCCGCCCGATACGCCGCCGCGCGCTGCGCCAGCGCCTCCGCCAGCGCCGGCGCCGCCGCCGCGCCATGCGGCCCCAGCAGCGCCAGCGTCTGCACCGCCGCCGCCGCCGGTCCATGATGCATGCCCCCCTGCGCCGCCGTCGTCCACGCCCGCGTCAGCAGATCGTCCGCCTGCGGATCGACGTCCGCCGGACGCGCCCGGCGATAGGGCGCGTCGGGCGGCGCGGCGTCCGCCGCGCCGTCGCCGCTGCGCGCCGGCGGACGTTCGCGCGGGCGCGCGCTGAACAATCCGCTCTCCACATCGCCGACCGGAAAGCGCAGCAGCGCCTCCTGGCGCGCGCGCACGGCGGCAAAGTCGGCTTCCGTCAGACCGGTGTCGGCATAGGCTTCCACCAGCGCCCGCGCGTCCTGCTTGATCGGTCCTAAAATGACCAGCCCGCCCAGCGCCTGCAAGGCGGCGGCGCGCACCGCCTCGCTGTACTGATACAGCCCTTGATGCGCCCCGATGATGCCGACCCCTAACGAGCGCGTCTGCGTGAAAAACACTTCGGCGTCGTTGGGATGCTCGGCGTCGATGAACTTCTGCACCTCATCGATGATCAGCGGACAATCCCAGCGCAGGTCCGGGTTGGGCTGGCGCGTTTGCCGGGCGAACGTCGCGGTCGACAGCGTCGCAAACAACGCGGTCGCCAGAATCGCCGCCAGCGACTCGGAGAGGATTTCCGGCACGAGTTTGAAGATCAGAATCCGGCGCGCGTCCATCGCGTCGGGCAGATAGAGGGTGGCATGCGGCTGGCAAAACAACTGCTGCACCACCGGGTCGGTGATAAAGTGCTGCAAGCGCCGCCGGAACGATTCGATGCTGACCCGCACGCGCTGGTCCATCGCCGGATACTCCACCAGCCAGAAGTCGCGCACCAGCGGGTTGCTGACCCGCCGCAGCACCTCGGCGCGGTAGGCGCTGCTGACATAGAAGCGGTCGAGATGCAGCAGCGTCGGCGTCGGCTCCCCTTCGAGCAACGCCCGCAACCCCATGCGGGCGAACTGCTGCATGCCGGCCGATTCGCGCCACACCTCCGGCGACATGCGGGCGAACAGGGTTTCCACCTGCCCCACCAGCTGCGCCGGCGACACCCCGTCGCCCGCCAGGCGGCGGTCGAGCGGGTTGAGGCACGGCACGCTCGGCGCGGTCAGGTCGATCAGAATCACCCGCTCGTGCGTCTCCGGCGGCAGCGCCGCCACAATCCGGTCGGCCAGGTCCCCCTTGGCGTCGATAATGATGCACCCGGCCCCAATGCGCGCCAGTTCAAACGCCAGCACTTCGATGAAACTCGATTTGCCCGCGCCCATGGGGCCGAGCACTTCCATCCCTTTGCGCAGGTCGCGCAGCGTCGGGCCGACCAGCCCGTCGGCGCCGTCCGGGTGATCGGCGTGCGCCAGCGCCAGGCGGCGGCGCCCCAAATCGCGCGGATCGGTCGGCGGCGGCGCCAGGCGTCCGGCCAGCGCCGCCGCCGCCTCGTCGGGGGGCAAAAACACGCGCGCCGGCGGGGGCAGGTAGCGCACCGGACGCAGGGCGATCAGCGGCTCCAGCGCCGCCGCCGGCGGATGCCAGAGCGCCGCCAGGTCGATGGCGCTCAGCAGGGACCGGCGCGCGCCCGGCAGCGGCAGGAGCGGCCAGGGCAGTCCGGGCCAGACGGGGCGCGGCGCATGCGCGGTCAGGTCCTGCAGCGCCAGACGGCGGCGCGCGGCGCGACTCCAGCCGCCGCTGGCGCGCGCCAGCGTCAGCGCCGCCCCGCCGATCAGCAGCGCCGCCGCCGCCGCCAGCGCCGCCAGCCCGCCGCCGCCGACGCCGAACGCCGTGACCAGCAGCGCCAGCCCCGCCGGCGCCGTCCACGCGGCGGCGCGCCGGCGCGCGCCGCCGCGCGCGGCGGATTCCGCCGCGTCCGCCGCCGCGCGTCCGGTCGGCGCCGTCCAGCAGCGCCGCCGTCCCTGCGCCAGCGCATCCAGCGGCGGCGGCGCCAGGCGCTGGACGGCGCCGCCGCTCTCCGCCGCGAACTGCCCCAGCGCCTGCGCCAGCGCCTGCACCTGGCGCACCGCCGCCTCTTCCGTGACGGCCGCCGCCACGCACCGCACCGTCACCTCGAACGCCCATCCCTCCGCCTGCTGCAAGAGGGCGTCATGCGCCGCCAGGTCGCCCGGCGTCAAGCGCGCCTGAATGCGCGCCACCTGCGTGCGCAGCGCCTCGCGCCACGCCCGGTCGGCGCGCACGTCGGCGCCGCGCACCAGGATGTCGTACCCGGCATAGATCACCGGCGCCGTCACCCGCACCGCCGCCGCCAGCGGTCCCAGCGGGTCGGACTGAAACCGGCCCAGGTCGCGCAGCGGATGCCCCGCCGGACGCGCCGGAACCAGATCGACCCACGCCACCGCCCCGGCCTGGTGCAGCGCCGCCGCCAGGTCGTCCGCCGCCGGACGCACCGTCGCGCCCGGCGTCCGTCCCTCGATCTCGTGCCGCACCGCCGCGCGCCAGTCGTCGCCGCCCGGCGTGCGCACCCGCAGGCGCGCCCGTCCGTCGCTCCCCGACTCGATCACCAGCGCCAGCGTCGGTTCGTCCCCCCGCGTCACGGCGTGCGCCGGCAGCAACGGCGCCAACCCGATCAGCAGATCGACGCCGGTCAGCGGCGACAACGCCAACGCCGGCGCCGCCGGAAAGGCGGCGTCCCAGGTGTGCAGCCGCCGCGCCGCCCGCCGCCGCCGCTGGCGCGCCAGCAGCACGCCGCCGCGCAGCAGATCGGCGCCGAGCACGGTCAGCAGCAGCGCCATGCCGATGCGCACCCAGGGAACCGCCGCCGCCACGCCCGCCCCCGCCGCGCGCAGCAGCGGCGGCCCCCCCGCCGTCGCCGCCGCCAGCGGCGTGACCATCGCGTCCGGCGTCCAGGTCAGCAGCGCCAGCAGCGCCAGCAGCAGCATCCCGCCGAGCCGCAGCAGACTGCGCGTGCGCTGGCGCGCCAGCATCCACTCGGCATCCGTCTGCGGTCGCTTCCATGGATTGCCCGACCAGCGCGCCTGCCGCCCCGCCGGTCCGCCGCGCGGCGGCACGCCGCCGCCGCCGCCGCCGCCGCCGCGTCCGGCGCCGCTGCGCCCATCCCGCCCGCGGTCCATCATGTCGTCCCCCGTTCCAGCGCCGCATCCGGCGCCGGCGCGCCGCTCCACCAGCGTCCGTCCGGCAGCCAGACCGTCGCCCGCCGTTCCGTCGGAATCGGCGCCGCCGCCGGGCGCAGCGCCGGCAGATCGATCCCAAGCGTCATGACCGCCGCCGCCGGCGCCGCCGCCTGCACGTCCGCCGGCGGCGCGTCCCCGACCCACAGCAGCAGCGCCAACATGCCGGGCGCCGGCAGGCGCAGCAGCGCGAGCGCATCCGGCGGCGTGGAACCGCCGATGACCGCGATGGCCAGCAGCAGCGGCGACGCATCCGGCAGGCGGGCGCCGCGCTGCACGGCGAAGCGCCGCTCCAGCGCCAGGCGCAGTCCGTCCGCCAGCGTCGCGGCATCGCTGCGGTCCCACGCCGCCGCCTCCCCCGCCGACCACAGCGCCCGCGCGCCGTCCGGGTCCGCCAGCCATGTGCGCCACCCGCTGCGCCGGGCGGCGGCATGCATGCGCGCCAGCGCCCATGCCCCGCCCGCCCCATGCGCGCAGACGACCAGCGGCGGCGGCGTCCCGTCGGCGGGCCAGCCCCACCACAGCGTGCGCCCGCGCCGCAGGGTCAGCAGCGGCGCCGCCAGCCATGCCGTGCGCGCGGGGGGCGGCAGTCCGGGCGGCGCCCGCACCCCATCCGCCGTCTCCTCCCAGCGTCCGCCGGCCTGCGCGCGCGCCCACGCCGCCATCTCCGGCGCGCGCGCCAGCAGCAGCGTCGCCGTGGCGCGGCGGGCGTCCGCCGCGCCCGCCGCCGGGACGCCGGGGTCCATCCCGGCATCCCGCGCCGCCTGCCATGCCGCCGCCAGCCGCGCCGCCGGCGGCGCGGGCGGCGCGGCGGCGGCCACGACCGGCGCCACGCCGCCCCGCGTCCAGCGCCCCCCCTCGGTGCGGGGGGGCGGCGGGGGGGACTGGGGGGGGCGGGAGGGACGGGTCCATGGCGGCGCCGGCGGCGATTCCGCCGGCGGCGGGCGGACGGGGCGCGGGAGCGCCGTCCCTCCCGCGCCCCCGGGCGCCGCCCCGCCGCTGCGCAGCACGACCCCGACCGCCGCCAGCGCCGCCAGCGCCGTCAGCATCGCCTTCGCCTCCATGGGCGCCGCCGCGCCAAGCAACGCCAGCGCGCCGACCAGCGCCGCCCCGCCGACCAGCGCTGCACGTCGTCGGCTCATGCGCCGCCTCCGTCGGTCGGGGGCGCCAGCAGCGCCGGGTCGCAGACGGCGTGCCAGAGGTCATCGTTGAGCGCCAGCGCCATCGTCCACCCGCGCCAGCGCGCCCCCGCGCGCCCCGCCGCCGCCGCCGGCAGATCGTCCATCGTCGCCAGCAGCGCGCCGTCCGGCCAGGTCTGCAGCCCGATCCGCCCGTCCGCCTGCTGCACCGCCAGCGTGATCCGCTGCGGGGCGGCGACGTGCAGCGCCAGCGTGGATGGCGGCACGCTTCCCAGCAGCAGCGGGGAGCCGCCATCGAACGGCCAGTAGGTCAGCGCCAGCCGGTCGGCATACTGCGCCACCCAGAACAGGCCGTCGCTCCCCCATCCCAGCGGCGCCAGCCCGGCCGGACGCGCCGGACCCGGCGCCAGCGTCGCCGTCTGCACCCCGCGTCCGCCGCGCGGCAGCGTCAGCAACAGCGCATCCGCCGCCGCGCCGTCCGCCGCCGGCGCGCTGAACAGCACCGCCGCCGCGCCGTTCGGCGCCCACTCCAGCGCCGCCGCCGGCGTCGGCATGGCGCTGACCGCCGGCGCGTACAGCGGCGACCCGTCGCCTCCCGCCGCATCCCACACCCGCACCACGCTCCCGCTCCCCGTGCGCAGCGCCAGCACCAGATACGCGCCGTCCGGCGACCACCATGCGCCGTCGACCGGCGTGTCGGTCGTCAGCGTCTCGACCCGTCCGTCGGGCGACGTCAGCGTCAACCGTCCGCGCGCGCCGCTCCGGTCCGCCGGGTCCGGCTCCCACACGACCCGCACCTCCCGTCCGTCCGCCAGCGTCGCCGCATCGGCGACGGGATAGCGGTCCAGGTCGGGGGCGCGCGTGACCGCTGCAGCGGTCACGCGCATCACCGCCGGCGGCGCGTCCCCGACGCCGCCGGCCACGGCGCGCCAGCCGCCGCGCGCATCCGCCGTCACCATGCGCCAGACGGCGCCCGGCGCCGGACGCGGCGCCAGCAGCAGCGCCGGACGCGGACGCCCCGGCGGAAACGTCGCCGTCGTCGTCATGCCGACCGTCACCGTCACCGTCCGGCGCTGCGGATAGACCCCCGGCGCCTCCGCCGTCACCGTGTACACGCCCGGCGCGCCGCGCCAGACCAGCGCCCCCCCCGCCGCCGTCATCGGCGCATCCCCGACCCGCACCACAGCGGCGGCGTCCGCCGCATACACGACGACCACGCCATACACCGCACGCTGCCAGACCGCCAGCCCCAGCGCCGCCAGCAGCGCCAGCCCGCCGATTCCCAGCAGCAGCCGCCGCCGCCGCCGCAGCAGGCGCGCCAGGCGCGCCTGCGCCACATCCAGATGCAGCACCGCAACGCCCAGGTCCAGATCGCGCATCGCCCCCCTCCGCTCCGCTAGGCCGCATCGCGCGGCGGCGCCGCCGCCCCGCCGGTCGCGGCGACGATGAGCGTATGCAGCGGTTCCGGCGCCCGCGGAATGCGCAGCGGGATCGGCGTCCGCCCCGCCAGCAGCAGCCCGGTGGCGCCGCGGTCATCCCGCCGACACTGCGACAGCCAGGCGACCTCGCCGGGCGTCAGCCCGAATTGCTTCGCCGCCGCCAGCACCGGATTGCGCTCATCATCGCCGCCATGCCGCGCCGGACGCACCTGGCGCAGCAGCAGCACGGTTTCGCAATTGTCCAGGTAGGTCATGCCGCCGGCATTGGGAACCACGGCGCCGGACGGCGTGCGCTGCACCAGAAAATCGCGCACCTGCTGCGTGATGACCGTCGCCGCCGTGCGCAGCGACCGCCCAATGCGCGCGATCGTCTCCAGCACGCGCACGCCGGCGGCGCTGCCCAGGATCGTCCACGCCTCGTCCAGGATGATCTCCATCGGGCGGTCGCGGCGCTGCAAGGCGGTCGTGATGCAGTAATTGGCGATCAGCGGCGGCAGCACGCGCTGCAACGTCGCATCATCGCTCTGCACAAACCGACTGAGGTCGACGCCCAGCACGCCGACATCGGCGCGCTGGCGCGACGGCGGCACGCTGAGCGGCAACGTGCCCGGCGCATTGATCAGCCGCCCCAACGCGCCCGTGGTGAACAGGTCGAGCGCGCCCAGCAGCGCCTCGTCCGCGCCGCGCGCCTGCAGGCGCGCGGCGACCTCGCCCAACGTCGGCGCATCCGCATGCCAGGTCGCCGGGTCGTGCGTCATGCCGCGCGCGTCATAGCATGCCAGAATCGCCTCCTCGAGCTGCGCCTCGGCGCGCGGCGCCAGCGGCATGCCGCGCGCCTGCGCTTCGGTCGTCAGCAGGTGCTTGACCAGCGCCGCCCGGTCCATCCGCACATCCAGCCCCTGCGCCCGCACCGTCGCCAGCGCCGCCGGGTCGCCATACGGCAGCATGAGCGGATTGATGCGCACCTCCGCCTGCTCCGACAGCACCAGATAGGTTCCGCCGAGGGTCTCCTCGATCAGCGCGCGATACTCCTGCCCCTTGGGGTCCATGACGACGATGGCGCAGCGACCGTAGGCGTACCGCTGCAACAGCAGCAACGCCTGCACATACGTCTTGCCGCCGCCGGTCGCGGCAATGATCGCCTGGTGGGGCGACGGCAACGCAAAGCGGTCCAGGATGACCGGCGCCCCGGTGTCGGCATGCACGCCGTACAGAATCGGCGCCTGCTCGCCGAGCGGCAGCGCCCGTCCGCCGTCCGGAATCAGGCGCGCCAGCGTCGGCGAATCGGCTTCCCGCACCAGGCGCAGGTCGTCGCGTCCGAGCGCCGTCGTGGTCAGCACCCCCTCCCAGTGCTGGTAGTCGCAGCGCACGATCTGCACCTGCCCGTCCACGCACGCATCGCGCAGCGCGCGCTCCCGCGCGCGCAACTGCTCCAGACTCTCGCCCGCCACGGTCAGATACCAGGCATAGCGGTGGTGCCCGGTGCGCTCCTCTGCAAGCGCCCGCAGATGGCGCCGCAGGTCGCGCAAGGCGACATCCGCGTCGGGCTGCTCCTCCTCATCCGCCAGCGACACCCCCAACTGGCGCGCCAGTTCCGCCAGCCGCTGCTTGACCGCCGCGCGCGGCAGCGGCTGATTGACCACCGTCATCTGCACCCCCGGCAGGCGCGCCAGCCGCCCGAACGTCGTCGGCGCCAGGCGGCGCGGCGGCGCCAGCACCGCATACGCCGCCATGTAACTGCGCCCGGAGCGCACATAGTCATGGGCGCTCCGGTCGACGCTCGACGGCGCGACCAGCGCGGCGTCATCCGGCAGCGCCGCATCACGCGCCGCCGCGCCGCCGTCGCGGCGCGCGCGCCGCCGCCAGGTGATCAGCGGCGCATTCGGGTCCACAACGCGCTCCGCCCGCCACGGCGGACGCTGCACGCCATCATCGCTGCACGTCATGACATCACTCCTGCTGCATGCCACGGCGGACGCGCCCCGCCGGACGTCGCCGGCGGCGGCGCCGCCGCCGCCGCCGGCGCGTCGGCCGGGGGGACCTCCCCGATCCGGGGGGGAGCGTCACCCCCCGCGTCCGGCGGCAGCGCGTCCGGCGCCAGATCGAACGGCAACGCCAGCCCATCGGCGATTGCGGGGGCGCCGGCATACGCCCCGATCGGGTCGAACCCCATCCGCAGCAGGTCGCGGATGTCCCCCGCCCGCAACCGACGCGGCGGCGGTTCGATGCCCAACGCGGCGAACATGCCGATCAACCGCTGGATGCGCCGGAGCGCGTCCGCCGGCGCATCCCCCGGCAGCGCGCGCGGCGGCGGCGGCGGCGCCAGATCGCTCCACATGCCCGGCGCCGCGTCGTCCGGCGCTTCCGTCGGCGCCGCCAGAATCCAGCGCACCACCGGCGTGTGCGCCGCCGCATGCGCCAGCCGCTCGACCGTCAGCGCCAGGGTCTCCAACACCAGATGCCCGGTCAGGTCCGGCGCCGCCGCCGCCGCGGCCCGCATGCGCGCCAGCAGCGGGCGCATGTCCGGCGGCGTTGCATACGTGTACAACAGAAACCGGTCCGGCATGCGCGCCAGCGCCGCCGTGTACTGCGCCAGCAGCGCCGCCAGCGCCGCATCGTCCAACAGGCGCATGTCCGGCGGCGTCAATTCCGCCAGACCGACGGCGACGCCATCGGCGCGCACCACATAGCCATCGCCGATCCGCGCCACCCCGATGGCCGCGGTGACATCGCCGACCCGGCTCATCGCCGCCGCCCCTCCCCGGCGCGCCCCATGCGGTGCAGCCGCCGCGCGCGCCGATAATGCCCGATGATCGCCGCCAGCGCCGCCGGCGCCGACCGTCCCCGAATCCGCGCCTCCGCCAGCGCCGCCAGCAGCGCCGGCGGCGCCAGCGTCGCCGCCGCCAGCGCCTCCCATGGCGCCGGCGTCAGCGCCGCCAGCGCGCCCCAGACCAGGACGCCCGCCCCCATGATCGTCGCCGCCCGCGCCGGCAGCCGCAGCGTCACCCCCGGCGCCGGGCGCAGCGTCACCATCGGACGCACGTTGAGCGCCGGCGTCTCATGCACCAGGTCGCCCCGATCCGGCCGTTCCGCTCGTTCCGCATCCATGGTTCCCTCCTCAGGCCGACGCCGCCGCCGTAATGATGGCGACCGCCTGACTCAGCACCAGCGCCGCCAGCCCGACCCCGCACGCCGCCAGCAGCGCCTTCGTCACGGTGAAGTGCTGCGGCTCCGCCATCCAGCGCCGCCAGATGACCCAGAGCAGCGCCAGCGCCGCCGCCGCCAGCACGCCGCGCGTCAGCCACGCCAGCGGCGACGCCAGAAAAAAGGCCAGCGGCGGCGGCGGCCCATAGGCGCCGGGCGTGAAGAACGCCACCGCCTCATGCGAGGTGCGCACGATCCGCACCACGATGGCGGCGCCGACCATCCGCACCGCCAGGGACCACCACTGCACCTCGTCCGGATCGCTCAGCAGGTCGAAGGTGGCGGTGATCAGGATGACCAGCGCCGCTGCGAGCGCCGCGCCATCGCGCACCCAGGTCAGCAGCGGCGCCAGAATCGCCAGATAGTCGTTCATGCGTCCGCGCCGGCGCGATCACGGCGTCGCCCCGCCGGCCCCGCCGTTGAGGAAGAAGCCGATGATCTGCCGCGCGTTAAAGGCGATGACCGCCACCAGCCCGACCCCCAGCGCCTTAAACACCGCCCCCCACCACGAGAAGCGGTCGGGGTTGTTCGTCCACGACTCGTAGATGTTCCAGACCAGAATGACCGCCGCGATCACGGCCACGCCCGCCAGCGCCCAGTCCAGCAGCGGATTCAGAAAGCGTTCCAACGGCGGCAGATTTCCCCACATACGTCCCTCCTTCAGACCGTCGAACCCGGCGGCGCATCTCGCCGCCGGGTTCCAGCATAGACCGCCGCGCCGCGCGGCGGATCGGATGCGAGTACGGAATTAACAGCCGAACAGCCAGCCGAAGAGGAACTGCACCACCTGATCGAGCCAGGTCATCACCCGCGGCCCGCCCAACGGACAGCGCGCCCCGCGCGCCCGGTCGTCGTTGCCCGGACTCCACCACGCCCCGCCCGGATCGCCCGCCGGCGGCGGAAAGACGAGGGTGGACGGGTGGCCCGGCGGCGGCAGTTGCAGCGGTTGATCGGCCAGCAGCGGATCGCCCGCCTCCTCCCACCCGACCGGCTCCATCCGCCCATCGCCCGCCATGCGCGCGCTGTCATCCATCGCCAGCGGCAGCGCCGCCAGCGGGTCCATCCAGATGCTCCAGCAGTCGTCGGCGCCGGGCGGCGGCGCGCCGTCCGGCGCGTCGGGAACCTGATACGGCGGACGGCACAGGTCGACCGATTCGCCGCCAATGCGCGTCTGCAGAAACACGCCGCCCGTCCACGGCGCCGGCGGCGGGCGCCCCGTCGGCCCGATCCACCCGACCCGCCCGCGAAACTGGCGCACCACATCGCCGCCGCCGACGGCGCCCGGGTCCGGCTGCACGGGGGGACCGCAGCCGCGCAGGTAGCGCACCCCGACATCGGGATACCCCGGCGGTTCCGGGACGCAGACGCCGTCGCCGGTCGGCGCATCCGGCGCCGGCGGCGCGGGCGCGCCGGGATCCATGGTCAGCGTTTCGCACCCGCTCACGATCCGCCGCGCCTGCCAGAAATGGCGCTGATAGTAGCGGTTCGGCGCCACATCGTGCAGGATGCAGCCGGTCGCGTGGTTGTAGCAGTCCATGAACAGCCCGTCGCCGACATAGATCGCCACGTGGCGCGTGGCGCCGCCGCCGGGGGCGGTCGGGTCGCCCGCGTTGCGCAGAAAGATCAGGTCGCCGGGCGCCCAGCAGGTCGTGGCGGCGCCGCGCAGATCGGCCAGCGTGCACGGAATGGCGCGCCCCTGGGTCGCCTGCGTGAGGGTCGTCGACCCGATCGCGACGCCGGCGGCGGCGTAGGCGCGCCAGACCAGCCCGCTGCAATCGAAACTGCGCGGGCCGGTGCGGGGATAGAAGGCGCCGGTCGCCGGATCGACCGGGTCGCGCGGGTGGGCGCCCCCCTGCGAGTAGATCGCCCCCTGGGCCTGCAGGGCGGTCTGCGCCGCAATCAGGCACGCCGGCGTCCCGCCGCCGGCGCCGGACGGCCCCGCCGCCGCAGGAAACGCCGCCGCCGGCGCCGGCGCCAGCGCCGCCAGCGCCGCCAGCGCCAGCAGCGCCGCCAGCGCGCCCCCCATGCCGCCGGTGCGACGTCGCCGGGCGATCATGGCGCCTCCGGCAGCAGCGACGGCGTCGGCGCGGGCGTCGGCGTGGGCGGCGGCGGCGGGGCCTGCGCCCGGAACGAAATGGCGGCGTCGGATGATCGCTCCCCCGCGACAATGCGCTGATCGAACGTCACCTGGCGCGGTCCGACCGGCGTCCAGTCATCCGGCCAGCGCACCTCGGCGCGACATGCGCCGGGCGAGGCATAGGCATAGTGCCACTCGCCGACGCCGGCGTAGGTCTCGACCATCACCCCGGGACACGCCACCGTCACCGCCGCCGCATCCGACGGCGCATAGTCCGGGCACGTCACCTCCCGCTGACACGCCTCCGCCCGCACATAGACGCGGTAGGGATGCAGGCGTCCGTAGCGCACCACGAGCGGCGCGCCCTGCACCGTCCCGCTCTCATCGGGATGCAGCGCCGCAAACTCCGCCGTCACCCCGGCGCCGGCGCGCAGCGGGTCGGGCGCGAACGGGCGGTCCCACCCGACCTCGGTCACGCGCATGTCGGCGATGGGCGGAACCGGGCAGCCCGGACAAAAGACCGGGCCGACCAGCAGCAGCCCGTCGTGCAGCATCCATGATCCGGGGCGCTCCGGGTCGGGAACCCAACCGAAGGGAACCCCCACCTGCCACCCGCCCGCCGGGTAGGCGGGGCGCGCGGCATCCACCCGCACCGGCGCCGGCGCGGGCCAGGGCAGCATGCTGCGCTGCAGCAGCGTCCCCACGGTCAGCAGCGCCAGGCATGGCGCCGCCGCCAGCAGCAGCAGCGCGCCGATCAGCATGCGCGACCCGCCGCGCATCCGCAGCACGGCGGTGATCAGCAGCAGCCCCCCGCGCATCATGCCGCCCTCCCGCGTCGCGTCGCCAGGAACGACGCCGCCGACGCCGCCCAGGACGCCGCCCGCGTCGCCGCCAGCGCTTCACGCGCCGCCAGCCCCGTGATGCGCGGCGCATCCAACACGGCGGCATACCCGAACGCCGCCAGCAGCGCAATCACCGACGCCTGCAGCACCTCGCCCGGCGGGACCCGCACGATCAGCGCGGTCAGCAGCGCCTGCACCACGCCGAGCGCCGTCGCCCACAGAATCGGCGTCAGCAGCGCTTGCACGAAGCGGAAGAACCACACCCGCGCATAATTCCAGGCGCCGTCGGTGATGATCGCCACCCCCGCCAGCGGCGACGCCACCAGCAGGATATTAATGACGATGATCCGCTTGAACGCCTGGAAGCAGAGCGCCGCCAGCAGCAGATAGTACGCCGTGATCGCCAGCGCATACACCAGCGACACCCCCGGCGACGGGCTGACCGGCGGAACGGTCAACAGCGGCCACCCCCCGCCAAATGCGCCGCGCACGATGTTCTGCGCCAGCAGATTGGCGAACTGGATCATGACGTCGCACAGACTCCACGACCCCCATGTCAGCGCCATCGCCGCGATGAACTGGACGATCAGGTCGATGACCGCGCCATGCTCCGCCGCCCACAGCAGCCCGACCAGCCGGAACGTCAGCACGACGACGATGATCGCCGTCGCCGCCTGCGCCATCGTCCGCGCCAATCCCTGCGGCGACCCCAACGGTCCGCCCGCCGTGACGGTCGGGCGGGTCGTCATCTCCAGCGGCGTGGTGAAAATCAGCCCCGTCACCACATCGGCCAGCCCGCTCAGCCCGGCGCTCGCGCTCAGCAGCGTCACCCCCGCGCCCAGGATCATATTGTCGGCGAGCCACTTGCTCCCCATGGCGCGCGCGTCCGCCCAAAAGCCGGGGTTCATCGGATTGGACGGGTCCAGGACGCCCGCCGGCGCCGCCGCGCCCGGCGGCGGCGCGTCCCAGCGCGGGTCCGTCCCCGGCGCGCCGCCGCCCGGCGCCGGCGGTTCATCGACGATCCCGGCCGCATACGCCGGCGCCGCCGCGCCCGGCGGCGGCGCCAGCAGCAGCGCCAGCAGCAGCGCCAGCAGCAGCGCCGCCATGCGTCCGCGCCATGCGCCCGCCGCTCCGGTGCGATTCTGCGTCCATGGATGCACGGTCTTCCTCCTTCCTTTATCCGCTGCGCCTATCCGCTGCGCCGGCGTCCATCGTCCGATTCCCCGCCGCGCTGCGCCGCATCGTCCCATGCGTCCCAGCGCCGCGCCTCCTCCTGCCGCCGTTCCTCCTCCTGCCGCCGTTCCTCCTCCCGCCGCCGTTCCTCCTCCCGCCGCCGTTCTTCCTCCTCCTCCTCCTCCTCCTCCCGCCGCCGCGCCTCCTCCTGCCGCCGCGCCGCCGCCGCATCCCGGGCGCCCAGCTCCTCCCGGACCCAGTCGACCAGCGCCTCGTTCTCCTCCCGCCGCCGCGCCTCCTCCCGCCGCCGTTCCTCCTCCCGCCGCCGTTCCTCCTCCCGCCGCCGTTCCTCCTCCTGCCGCCGTTCCTCCTCGCGGATCGCATCCGCGACGGTGCGCCGCACGCCGGCGGCGCCGGCGCGGATCGCCGCCGCCGCCGCCGCCGTCGCGCCCGCCGCTGCGGCGCCGGGGGAGAGCCGGAGACCGACCAGATCGCCGACGCCGGGAACGACCAGATAGGCGAAGGCCGCCAGCAGCAGCCCGCGCACCGACCCGGCGACCGGGTCGGACGCGCCCGCCGCGCCGCCGCCCAGCGCCAGCGCGATGTGGGCGCCCAGCGCCAGCGCGACCCCCCACAACGCCGGCAGCAGCAGCGTCTCGGCGAAGCGGGAGCACCAGACCTGCGCATAGCGCCACGACCCGCCGAGCGCCACGGACAGCGCCATGATCGGACTGACCGCCAGCAGCAGATTGACGGCCGCAATCCGCAGCAGCGCCAGCGGCAGCAGCGCCAGCAGCGCCGCCCAGTGCATCAGCAGCGCCAGCGCATAGGTGAGCGAAAAGCCGGCGGACGGGTCCAGGTCGGGAATCGCCAGCACCGGCAGCGCCGCCGCGACCGGACGTCCGAACGCGCCTTCCAGCAGCGCCGCGCTGAGCGCGTTGGCGAAGCGGATCGCCGTCCGCGTCACATCCGGCAGCGCCGCGAGCACGATCACCCCCAGCAGCAGCTGCGCGATCATGCGCACCGTCGCACGGCGGCGCCGCGTCGTCAGCGTCAGCGCCAGCCGTCCCGCGAGCACGACGACCAACACGGCGGTGCAGGCGCCCGCCAGCGCCGCCTGCACGTCCGCCAGCCGCCCCAGCGGCGGAATGACCAGATCGGCCGTCCACTCCTCCGGGGTGGACAGCGCCACCTCGCCGATCGCAACGACCGCCCCGGCCGCCAGCGCAACGGCATTGAGCGTCTGCACCGCGACCCCGGACAGCACGCCGCGCAGCACCCAGGCGGCGCCGTTGGCGACCACCTGCACCCACGGCGCGATCCAGGGATTCTCCGCCGGCGCCGCCGGACAGGCCCCCGGACATGCCGGGTCCGCCATGCCGCCGCCGTCCGGCGCGGACGTCGCCGCCCGCCAGGCCAGCAGCGTCACCAGAATCAGCGCCCCCCATGCGGCGCGGCGGCGCCAGGCGGCGCCGCCGGCATCGTCCGCAGCAAGGACGCCGATGCAATCCGCCACGCGCCGGACGCCGCGTCCCACACCAGCACATACCGCACCTGCGACCCGATGCGCTGCACCGGCGCCGCCCGCTCTTGGATGTCCCAGATTTCGACCGTCGTCACCCACGCCGTCATCCCCTGCACCTGCACATCCGCCGTCCAATCCCGCAGATACGCCGTATACGCGCGCCCCTCGGCGCGCCGGCGCTCCAGCGCCGCCGCCCGCTGCGCCCGCCACGCGCCGTCCGCCGTCGTCACCGCCTCCAGCGGCGCCGCGTCCAGCGCCGCCGCCGCCGCCTGTTCCGCCGCCAAATAGGCGCGCATGGTCGCCAGCGCCGCCGCCGCGTCGCCGGGCGGCGCATGCGGCGTCGCCGCGCCGCGCCACGCCAGCGCCGCCGCTGTGATGACCAGCGCAACGACGATGATGACGCTGCCAACCGGGCGCCCGCCGCCGGACGGCGCGGACGTCGCCGGGGGCGCCCCGCCGTCCGGCGCGGACGTCGCCGGGGGCGCCCCGCCGTCCGGCGCGGACGTCGCCGCCAGCGCCCGGCGCGCCCATGCGACCGCCCGATCCCGCACCCGCCGCATGCCCATGCGCTCCTCCATTCGTGTCCGTGGTCGCATGCCCGACGTCGGCTCGGACGGCGCCGTCAGGCGTTCCCATGGCCGGGCGCGGCGTGCGTCGCCTGAGCCGCTCCCCGCGTGCGCGGGGAGAGTCGTCACCGGCGTCCCGTCGTCATCCCGTCGGCATCCCGACGGCATCCGGCATCTAGCGTGCCACAGAACGCCTGCGCCGCCATCACCCATTGCTGACGACCGACGCCATCCAACGCGACGCCGGATCAATGCGCCGTTCACCGTACCGCGTCGGATGATGCGGCGCATTGATCCGGCGCTGTCCGCGCGCCGCCGGGCGCGGGCGCGCATGGGCGCGGGCGTGGGAACGGAGAACCCCCCGACCCCCCCCGACCCCCCCGACCCCCCCAGCCCCCCCGCTAGCGGGGGGGTCGGGGGGGGTCGGGGGGGTCGGGGGGTCGGGGGGGGTCGGGGGGTCGGGGAGGTCGGGGGGCGCGGCGCCGGATGGATCGTCATCCCGACGCATCCGACAGCCGGATGCGCGCCCGGCGCAGGATGCGTTGCACGGTGCGGCGGGAACATCCCAACTGCCGGGCCAGCTCGTCCAACGTCATGCCCGCCGCGAACCGGTCCAACGCCGCCGCCGGCGGCGCCGGCGGCGGCGGCGCCGCCAGCGCCTGCAGGATATCCGCATCCAGGTGCAGCAGGCGCGCCAGACGGCAGGCGCCGACGGCGGCGTGCATCCGGCGGAGGACGGCGACATCGTCGGACGTCAGGAGGAGCGGCGCCGGCTGCGGACCGCGTCGCCGCAGCGCGACGCCCGCCGCCTGCACGTTCCGGCGCGTCGTCCGATACGACCAGCCGAACCGCTGCGCAATGGCGCGCAAACTGCATCCCTCCTCATACAGCCGGCGCAGCGTCGGTGCGTCCGGCTCCCGATCGGCGGCGGCGCGCATGGCTCATGCCTCGTCCCGCACCGGTCGGCGATCCGCGCCATCCCGCCCGGACTGCATGACCTCCTGCGCCAGCCGCCGCAACGCCGCCGCCATTGTCGCCAGCGGCGGCGCGCCCGGCGGACGCGGCCACACGCCCCGTTCCAGCAAGACGGCCGCCGCCGTCCAGATCGCCGCCGTCGCCTCCGGCGTCGGGCGCCGCGTCAAGGCGAGCACCACGGCGCCCCAGGCGCCGCCATCCTCCGCCGCCGGGGGGGGCGCCGGCTCCCGCCCGCTGCGCGCGTCCGCGTCCCGCGTCACGGGGCGGTCCGGCGGCGCCGGCGCCGGCTCCCGCCCGCTGCGCGCGTCCGCGTCCCGCGTCACGGGGCGGTCCAGCAGCGCCGAATCCCGCTCCCGCTGCAACTCCCGGTTCAGCGCTTCCAGCTGCGCCAGCCGACTGGACAGGGTGCGCCCAAGCATCTGTTCCCGCGCCAGCGCCGCCTCCAGACCGGACGCCCGCTCCAGCGCCGCCTGCGCCTGACGCCGCATGTCGGCGACCACCCGCTCCAATGCCGTCGCCGACATCGCCGACGCGTCGCCGGCATTGGTCAACACCGCAAACATGTCCGGGTCGAGGCGATACACCTGCGCCAGATAGTAGGCGCGCCGCCGCCCGTAATCGTGGAGCAGGGCGCGATAGGCGTCCGCCCCCAGCGTCTCCAGCGGCAGCGTATAGAACCGGGCGGTCTCGGCGGTGATGCCGTGTCGTTCCTGACAGTAGCGCTCGAACGACTGATAGCCGAGCGACCGGTAGCCGCCGCTCGCCCGCATGCGGACGAGCGCCTGCGCCAGGCGCAGCGACCCGTCCACCAGATCGGCGACCCCCCGCTCGATCTGTCCCCGCGCAGCGCCGATTTCCGCGTCCAGCGCCGCCGGATCATTGGCGATCAGCGCACCATCGCTGCGCGTCGTCGCCAGCCCGTTGGTCCATGATCCATCGTCCATCCCGCCCCTCCTTCATCGCACGATCACCGACGTCCCGCATCCCGCGACTCCGCCGCCGAGTCGTACAGCAGATGCGGCAGCAATTGCCGCCGACTGGACAATCCCAGGCGCGCCAGCACCTCCTGGACGTGGGAATTGACGGTCGCCACCGACACGACCAGCGTGCGCGCGATCTCCTGGTTGGTCATGCCCTGCTGCATCAACTGCGCCACCCGCTGCTGCTGCGGCGTCAGCCGCGCAAACGCCTCCCGCAGCGCCATGCGCCGCTGGTGCGCGGCAATCGCCTGCGCCGCATCCAACCCCTCCAACGGGTCCGGCAGCGGCGCGCCGCGCAGCGCCGCCGTCAACGTTGCAAGCAGCGCCGCATCGCCGCGCACATCGTCCTTCACCAGATAGCCGACGGCGCCCGCCAGCGCCGCCGCTGCGCGCGTCGCCGCTTCCTGCACGGTCGTCAGCATCAGACACGGGATGCGGTGCTGGTGCGTCAGCGCCCGCGCCGCCTCAATGCCTTCCACCTGCGCGTGCGGCATCAGCACGTCCACGACCGCCAGCGCAAAGAACCCCGGCGGATGCGCCTCCGCCAGCGCCAGCGCCGCTTCCCCGGAATCGGCGCGCCGCGCATCCCACCCCTGCGCGATGCACAGCGCGGCCATGCGGTCGCGCACCAGCGGCGCGTCATCGACGATCATCACACAGTCCGGCATATCCTCCTCCGCTGCGTCACGCTCTTCCACGGCGGCGCCTCCCCCGGCGGCGCCTCCCACGGCGGAACATCCCCCGGCGGCGCCTCCCCCGGCGACGCCTCCCACGGCGGAACATCCCCCGGCGGCGCCTCCCCCGGCGACGCCTCCCACGGCGGAACATCCCCCGGCGACGCCGCCCCCGGCGACGCCGCCCCCGGCGACGCCTCCCACGGCGGAACATCCCCCGGCGGCGCCTCCCCCGGCGGCGCCTCCCCCGGCGACGCCCCCCCCGGCGGCGCGGCGACGGCGCCAACCGGCGCCGTCGCCCACCCCAGGACCGGGGCGGGCAGCGGGAAGCGCACCTGAATGACCGTTCCCCGTCCCGGTGCGCTTTCGACCGAAAGCGCACCGTTCAGCCGCTGCGCCAGCCGCTCCATGTCGCGCAATCCGCGCCCCTGGGCGCGCCGGCGCGTCGCTTCCGGGTCGAATCCCGCACCGTTGTCGGCGACCGTCAGCGTCAGCGCCGTCGGGTCATACGTCAGGCGCACGCGCACCTCCGTCGCCCGCCCATGGCGGTGGGCATTGAGCAGCGCGTTATAGAGAATAATCTCGCACGCGCTTTGCACGTCATCCGGAATCGCGGCGCGCGGCGCGCCGACGCGCTCCGCCAGCGTGCGCACGCCGAGCGCGCGCATGCTCTTGCAGACCTCGACCAGGGTGCGTTCAAGATCAACCGGCGTCACATAGACATCATCGTCCGCCGCAACCGCTGCGCCGCGTCGATGCAGCAACGCCACGACGCGATGCAGCCGGCGTGCGGCATGCTGCGCCTCATGCACCCATGCGCGCATCTGGTCGGGCGTCGGCGCCGCATGCGCCTGGGCGAGCAGCCGCTCGACCTCGACGATGGCGCTCTTGAGGTGCGCATGCTCCAGCATGCGCACTTCGTGCAGCACATCCTGGCGCGCCGCCGTCGCCGCCTGCCGCGCCGCCTCCCGCACGGCGACCGCGGCGCGGCGCCGCGCGCTGCGCCGCCCCCACGCCGCGCCCGTCAGCAGCGCCAGCAGCGCCGCGCCGGCGATCAGCGCACCCCCCATGGAGGTGATGACCACGCATGGCGTCATGCCGACTCCTCCTGGGTCAACACCCGCTCCACCAGGTCCGGTCGACTCTGCTCATAGGCGCGCAGCCGCGCCAGCGCAAAGGCGCGCTGCTCCGCCAGAACGGCGCGCCGGCGCTGCAGCGCCAGCAGGCGCCGGATTTCCTGCACGATCGCCACGCCGTCGGCATAGGCGGCGAGCGCCTCGTCATCCGCCGCTTCCACCGCCATCCGCACCGTCTCCTCCGCCACGCCGTCCGGTCCGACCAGGCAGCGCGGCGGCAGCCGGTCGGGCAAGGAGGACCAGCGGCGCGCCGGATCATGCGTCTGCTCTGCGCTCATCGCACCGCCTCCCCAAGCATCGCTATCCCCGACGCCCCCAGCAGCGCCAGCGCCAGCAGCGCCAGCGCCAGCAGCGCCAGCAGCGCCAGCGCCAGCAGCAGCGCCATCCGGCGCCGCCCATGCGGCGCCGCCGCCGCCGACAGGTCCGGCGGCGTCAACGCGGCCGCCGCTTCGTGGCGCGGGACGCAGATCAACCACAGCACCGGATGCCGCACGCGCACCAGCCATGCCAGCAGCGTCGGCAGCCGGGCGAGGTCGGCGTCGGCGGCGGCAATCGTCGCATCCAGGGCGCGCACTTCGCGCACCGTCCTGGCAATCGCCGCCAACAGCTCGGCTTCCGGGTCCGGGGGCGACCCGTCCGGCGCCGCCCGCCACGGCGGATACCCGTCCGGCGCTCGTCCGTTCATGGCATTCATGGCATCCATGGCGTCCCTCCTGCGTCGCCCCCCGTCGGCGCCAGCGCGGTCAGCAGCTGCAACCCGTCGGTCAGGACGTACAAAATGAACGGCAGCATCCCCAAAAACAACGCCCCCGCCGTCACGCCGAGCAGCGCCCACTCGCGCCGCTGCAGCCGCGCCCGCCACTCCTCCAGCGCGGCGGCCGTCATCCGCTCGGCAATGAGCCGCAGCGGCGGCGCCGCCTGCCGTCGGTCATGGTCGGCGCTGCGCTCCAGCACCGTGATCGCCTCGGTCAGGTCGGCGACGCCATAGGGCGCCGTCTCCTCCCGCAGGCAGGCCCAGACGCTGCCCCGTCCCTGCCGGGCATGGGCGTCCAGCGCCGCAGCGATGACGCCCTGCATCTCGGCGATGGACGCGCGCGGACGCGCCAGGTAGAGGCGCAGCATCGTCACATCGCCCAGCGTCGCGTCGTCGAGATGCAGCGCCAGCGTCTCCAGCAGGTCCGGCGTCTGCCGCCGCAGCGCGCGCGCGCGCGCCTGCGCCGCGCGCGCCTCGCCCCCCGGCAGGTAGAGGCCAAAGAAGAGCAGCGCCAGCAGCGCCAGCCCGCCCCCCAGCAGCGGCGGCAGCACCCCCAGCGCCGCCGCCGCCGCCGCCGGCGTCGCCAGCGCCGCGCCGACCAGCAGCCCGACCGTGCGCGCCATGCGGCGCATGGTCCGTCCCAGGCGCACCCAGGTCAGCGGCGGCAGCGCCCATGCCAGGATCGCCCCGCCGCCGCTGAGCAGCCCGACCCCCCCAATCAGCAACGTCGTGCGCAGATCGTCCATCCCGCGCCTCCTCCCGCACCCGCTTCACCCGTCGGGACGCCGCACCAGCAGCATGGCGACCGCCGGCGGCGCCAGCAGCCATGCCAGAAACCACAGCGCCGCCGCGCCGCCCCATGGCGCCTGGAAGGCGCTGATGACCAGCGCCGGCTCCCGCAGCGTCAGCCACAGCGCCACCAGCGCCATCGCACCGCTGATGATCCATGCTTCGCCGCGCACGCGCCCCATCGCCGCCACCGCGCTGCGATAGGCGCGCTCCCGCCGCTCCAGCGTCTCCGCCAGCCGCCGCAGGCGGGCGCCCGCCATGCTTTCCTGACCGTGCTCGTACCACGCGGCCATCTGGTCCAGCACCGCCGCATGCGCGTCCAGCAGCGTCCGCCCCGCCAGCGCCCGCAACGCGCCGGCATGGTCGACATACCGCCGATTCCCGCCGCCCGCCGCCGGGCGGTTGACCTGCGCCGCCGCCCAGCGCCATTCGTCGCCCAACGGCCACGGCAGCGCGTCCGCCGTCGCCCGAAACGCCGGAAAGAGCGCCGTGGCGCCGGAACACTGCTGCGCCAGCATCGTCACCGCCAGCTGCAGCTGCTGCCGCATGCGGCGCCGGTAGATCGCCAGCGCCACGCGCTGCACGCCCCACTGCACCGCCGCCGCGCCGCCGAGCAGCGCCGCCAGCGCCTGCGGCGGCGCCAGCGGCGCCGTGAGCGCCGCCAACAGCAGCGCCGCCGTGATCACCAGCGCACTCCGCAGCGCCGGCGCCAGCAGACGCGGCGGCGCGTCCGCTGCGCGTCCCCCGCCCCGCCGCGCCAGGTCCAGCGCCGCCAGGCCGACGACGATGGCCGCCGCCGCCAGCGTGTGCGCCGGCACGCTCCATGCCCCGTCCATCATCCCTCCTCCTGCATATTCCGCCGGAATTGCCGCACGATCTGCGACCACGCGCCAACGTCCTGCGCCGAGTCGCAGTGGAACGGCAACGCCGAATCGTCCCGCCCGCCATCCCGCGCCGCCGGCGGCGCCGCCGCGCCCCGCGCCCCCGTCGCTGCGGGACCCCCCCCCTGGGGCGGGGCAGGTTCCGCCGCAGGCGGCGCGGCGCCGGGCGGTTCCGCCGCAGGCGGCGCGGCGCCGGACGGTTCCGCCGCAGGCGGCGCGGCGCCGGACGGTTCCGCCGCAGGCGGCGCGGCGCCGGGCGCGGCGGCGACGGCGCGGCGCGCCACCTGGGCCACCAACGCCGCCGTGTCGGGAAGATCCAGTCCTCCCGCCGCCGCCCCTCCCGACCCGGTCGCCGGTTGGGGCGGCGGACGCTCCATGCCGCCGGTCCCCATCCCGCCCCCCGTCCCCGCCGCCGGCGGCGGGGACGGGGGGGACGGGGGGAGCGGAGCGGGCGCCGCCCCCAGGCGCGCTAACCGTTCCTGCTCCATCCCCAGCGCCGCCAGCTGGCGCTCCAGGAGCGCCCGATCCCCCGCTGCGGCGTCGTCCCGGCGCAGCAACGCCTGCAGCAGCCCGATCCGCGCCTTGACCACCTCCAGCGCCGTCGCACGCGGCAGCGTGCGGGTGTCAAAGGCGCGCACCGCCTCCAGCGCACCGCGCAGATCGCGCTGCGTCGTCGCGCGCGTATAGGCGGTCGCCAGCGCCGCCGCCGCCGCCTGCGCCGCCGCCTGCATGGCGTCCAGCCGGGTCGTCAGGTCGCGCCACACGCCATCGCGCGCCAGCGCCGCCTGCGTCGCCACATCGCCCTGCGCCGCCGCCGCGCGCGCCGCCTGCGCCGCGTCCGCATCCTGCTGCTCGAGCGCCTCCTGCAACCGCGCGCACAGCTGCTGCGCCTGCGCCGTCGCCTGCTGCGCCAGGTCGGGTGCGATCAGCAACGCCCGTTCCGTGAGCGTCCAGATCAGCGCATTGGCCGGGTCCAGCCGCACCGCGCGCGTCAGCGCCTCCACCGCCCGCGCCGCCTGACCGGGATGGTCCAGCGCCCCCTCCGCCTCCGCCAGCAGCCGGGCGACCTGCAGCGCCGCCGCGTCCGTGGCCGCCCGCATGCGTCCGCCGCCGCCGTTCGCCGCCAGCAGCGCCGCCAGCTGCGGCGGGGTGCGGTCCGGGCCATCGCTCCACGCCAGCCGGTCGCCGTCCATGCGGGCATGCACGCGCCAGCGCACGCCGCCGGGCGCGGCGGCGTCAAAGTCGGACGTGATGAGCGGCGCCAACTGCACCTCGCCCGTCGCGCCATCCACGCCGGCGAGCGCCCACACCCCCGCCAGCATGCGCCGCCCGACCCGCGCCGCATCGACCATCTGCACGACGAGGTGCACGCTTTCCCCGGCCGTCTGCAACGCCACATCGAACCGCCCGGCAAACGTGTTCCCCGGCGCATCCGTCGTCGCCAGCCGCGCCAGGCGGCGCATCCCGGCCTGCGGCGTGCGGGCGTGAATGGTGGTCAGCGTCGGACGACCGGCCTCGGCGATCTGCAGCACCGCGCTCGCCTCGGCGCCGCGCACCTCGGTCGGCGCCAGCACGTCCGGCGTCATGCGCAGCGCCTCGCGCATAATGAGGGTGAACCCGGACGCGATGGGCTGGTCAGCGTGCGCATGCACCTGCAGGCGCGTCACCAGCGGATGACCGAGCGTGAGCTCGTCGGTCGCGTCCTCCACCAACACAATATGGCGGTCGGCGGGGACGGCGTGCAGCAGCGCCTCCAGCAGCGTCGTTTTGCCCGAATCCTGGGGACCGACGATGACCGCCGAGGCGCCGGCGCTGATGAGCGCCGTCAGCAGCTCGGCGCACGGCGCGTCCAGCGCGCCCCGTTCCGCCAGATCGTGCAGCCGCCACCCGCGTCGCCGCCCGCGCCGCATCACCAGCAGCACATCCCCCTCCGGCAGCAGCGGCGGGCGGGTGGCATGCAGGCGCGTCTTGTACGCCAGCGGCAACGTCACCGACGGATTGGCGGCGTCCCACACCACGCCCAGCAACTGCGCCAACGCCTGCACGCGGCTGAGCGGTTCGGCGACGTCGGCGAACGCCCGCGCATGGACGATTTGTCCGCGCGACGACTGCGCCACCACGGTGCAGCCGATGATTTTGACCTCGGTGACCTCGGGATCGTCGAGCAGCGGCTGCACCACGTCCCCCCATCCCAGCGACGCGCGATAGAGGCGGCGCAGCGTGTCCGGGTCGTCCATGGTGACGCCGGAGATGCGCCCGGCGGCAATCGCCGGGCGCAGCAGCGCCGCGAACGCCGGTTCGCGCACCTCCGGCGGCGCGGTCGGCTCCAGGGCGCGCACATCGCGCCCGTCCGCCCGCGCCTGCATGATGAGGTCCAGCACCTGCGCCACCTGCGTCGCATCAACGGACGTCGTCGCCTGCAACGCCTGCACCGTGCGCCGATAGGCGCCGGCGTCGACCGAACTGGCGCCGCCCCCCTGCGTCCAGGGGGGGGCGGCGGACGGGAGACGCATCGTCATGGCAGCGCCTCCTGCGGCTGCGACGACGCCCCCGCCCCCAGCAGCCGCCGCCACCACGGACGCGCCGCCCCCGCCGCCGCCCCCGCAGCGGTCGGAACGCGCCGCCACGCCAGCAGCCGGTCGACCGCCCGCTCCATCGCGCGACAATAGGCGCTGCGCGGCGCCACGTCGTAGACCGACAGGAAGGTCGTCGACTCGGCGACCGTGCTGATCAGCCGCGGATCACGCGGCACGACGCCCAGGTCGACGACCGGGTAGAGACGCAACAGGTCGGCGTGGACCTGGTGGATATCCGCAATGCTGCCGCGCTCCGCCTCGACCCCCAGCAGCGCCGCCGCCGACAGCAAGGACGCATTGCGGTCCGGCGCCGCCAGACCGCGCAAGATGCGCAGCATCTCCGCCGCCCCCTCGCGTTCCTTCCGTCCCGGTTGCGCCACCACCATCCCGACGCTCCCGTCCCGCAGCACATGCAGCGCGTAGGGACGCGCTTTCAGGTCGGGACCGGTATCCAGACAGACCACATCGTAGGGCAGCTGCCGCACCGCCGCCACCAGCGCCAGCATCGCCGGCATCGCCATGTCCGCAACCTCCGACAGCCCGCTGCCCGACGACAGCAGATCGATCCCCGACGGGTGCGGCGCAATGCGCCGCCGCACCGCGTCGAGCGAATAGGACGGGCCGGGATTCGGCTCGTCCTGCGGCAACGTGACAAACGGCTCAAACGACCCCGGCGGCGCTTTGAGCCACTTGGTCAGCGACCCGTTGGCGAAATCCGCGTCGATCAGCAGCGTCCGCAGACCGCGCCGCTGCAGCGCCAGCGCCAGATTGCCCAACTGCGTGGTTTTCCCGCACCCGCCCGCCGCCGAGAGCGGCATAATCCAGTGCTGCGCCGGGCGCGTCTCCAACTGCACCTGCGTCAACACCCACTGCACCGCCTGCGCGTCATCCGCCGGCGTGCTCCAGCGCGGCAACAGATACGCACTGCCGCGCCGCTCCTGCGCCGCGCCGATGAGCGCATCGCGGATATCCAACGGAAAGACGTCCTCGCGCAGAATCAGCAGCGGACGCGTCGGCGGGCGGCGCGCCCCCGCCAGGTAGATCAGCCGCCAGAGCGCATCCGGAATCGGCTCATCCCCGTCCGGATCGAGCCGGTCGTCCAGAATCAGCACGTCCAGCGGGCGGGCGTCGTTCAGCCGCCACGCCACATCCGCCGCCGCGCTGACAATCGTCACCTGATGCCGCCCATCCTGCACGGCGCCGTCCAGCGCGCGCGCCAGCCCGGACAGGCGCGACCCAGCCAGGATGTTCATACGTCCTCCTCCAACGTCGGCCACGCTCCCGCCGCCTCCAGCCGCGCCCGCACCGCCGCCGACGGGTACGCCAGCCGCCGCAGCGTTCCGTCCATGCGCGCGTAGAGCGTTTCGCCCACGGGACGCTGCGCGCCGAACTGTCGTTGCAGCTCGATGATTTCGTCCACCGTGCGCCGTCCGTCGCGCTGCGCCAGCCCGACGACAATCGACGGACGGGCGTTGATCATAGCGTAGACCGTCTCCAGCCCGCCGCGCGCCTCCTGCGCCTGCGCCGCCTTGACGGCAAAGGTCTGCACCCCGTGCATGGCGTGATCGCCATGCACCGTCGTCAGCACCGGGAACCCGTTGCTGGCCGCCGCCAGCGCCGCATACGCCTCGCTGCCGCGCACCTCGCCGATGACGATCCGCTGCGGGTTCATCCGCAGCGCCAGGCGCAGCAGCCGGTGATACAGATCGGCGGCGTCCGGTCCGGTCGTCATGCGCACCACCCGCGCGGGCGGCAGCGCGAGTTCCGGCACATCCTCCAGCACGATCAGGCGCTGATCCGCCACGGCGCCGATCAACGCCTGCGCCAGGGTCGTCTTTCCGACCCCCGGCGGACCGACCAGCAGCACGTCCAGATAGGCGCGCACGCAGCACGCCAGCAGTTCCGCCGCCGCCGGCGTCAGCATCTTCCGCGCCGTCAGCGTTTCCAGCGTCAACGCGCCGGGACGCAGCACGCGCATGGTGATCGCCGGCCCATGCGGACAGAGCGGCGGCGGCACGATCACAAACCGCACCCGACACGGCGGCCGCCCCGGTCGGGTTGCATCCGCCGTCCCCTCCGCCGGCATGCCGGCGGCGCCGGTCACGCCCGCGCGCCGCACGCACTGCGTCGCCAGCCAGTCGAGCCATGCCGGATGCCAGGTCTCGCCGATGCCGACTTCGATGGCATCGCCGCTTCGCCGAATCATGGTCTCGATGCCGGGACCGTTGAGGTGGATGTCGGTGATGCCCGGATCGTCCAGCAACCGGTCCGCCGGGCCAAAGGTCGGCATGCGCGCCCACGCCTCCGCCCCAGGAAACGCCCGGTCGCCATGCACCCGCAGCCAGGTCGTTTCCGGCGGCAGCCGACCGTCCCACCCCCCGGCGCGCCAGATGGCGCGCAGGTCGTCCAGCAGCCCCTCGCTCCCGTCCGCCGCGTCCGCCGCCGCCGCCGCCCGAACCGGCGACCCGGTCGGCATGGGCGGCGGACGATCCGCGTCCGCCAGCAGCCCCTCGCTCCCGTCCGCCGCATCCGCCGCCGCCGCCGCCCGAACCGGCGACCGGGTCGGCATGGGCGGCGGACGATCCGCGTCCGCCATGCGCGCCGACCGCGCCGCGCCGCCGTCCTCCTCCCACTCCCACGGCGGCGCCCGCCCCCCCTGCTGGAGCGGGTCCGCCGCGCCCGCGCCGTCCTCCGGCGGCGCGCGGAAGCGGGGATCGTCACGTGTGCGCCATGGCGGGGTCAGCGACGCGGTCATTGCGGCCCTCCGCGACGATCGTCGAGAGTCGGCCATGCATCCGGCGCGGCGGTCGGCGCTGCCGTCGGCGCGGCGGTCGGCGCTGCCGTCGGCGCGGCGGGCGTCGCCGCCGGCGCGGCGGGCGTCGCCGCCGGCGCGGCGGGCGTCGCCGCCGGCGCGGCGGGCGTCGCCGGCGCCGCCAGCGCCGCCGACGCCGTCAGATCGCGCGGCCGCAGCGGTCCCAACGGCGCCTGCGGGTCGGCGGTCACTTCCCCGACAAACGGCACGTCCGCCGCCGCCAGCGCCCAGAGGAACCGGCTCTGCTCCGCCGTCACCTCAATCCGCACCGCATTCCGGTCGACCTCCAGCACCGGCGCATTGCGCACCACGCGCACCGCCCGCGCCCCGCTGCCCGGCGCATCAAACGCGCCGACGGAAAAGGCGGGGTCGGCGCCGCGCTTGGCGTCCACCAGCGCCACCACATTGATCCGCCCGCCGGCGCGCGCCGCCCCGACCCCCTCCGGCGACAGCTCGAACACCACGCCGCGCAGCACCTGCGGCGCCGGGCGGTCCTTGTCCCAAAACACCTGCTCGTCCGGCGGCGTCGCCTGCACGTCCGCCGGCGTCACCAACTGCCCGCTGCGCAGCGGCGCACGGACGTACATCCCGATCAGCATGCGCGGGTCGGCGAACCCGCGCACCATCTCCGGCAAATTGCGCGGCGCGGTCGTCGTCGTCAGCATCGCCGCCGTGAGGCGCGCGCCCGGCGCAATATCGCGCGTCGTCACCACCACCGGCTCGGTCAGACTCAGCGCCGCCGCGCTGAGCCAGGCCAGCGCCGCCGCCGCCAGCGCCAACAGCGCCATGCCGATGCCCAGCGCGCGCTGCCACGCGATGGCGCCGAACGACCCCCGCAGCATCATCAGTCGCATACCCCCTCCCGTGCGTTTCCCCTACGGCGCCGTTCCCTGCGGCGCCAGCACCGTGATCGTCGCCGTCCCCCGATGCGTCGCCGCCAGCGGGATGCTCTCCACCCCGTCGGGCGTGATCAGCCAATACGTATACGCCACGGTCACATCCAACGCCGCCGGCGCGCCGTCCTCCAGCGACCGCAGCCGCGCCGTCCAGCCGCCGTCCGCCGCCGCCGGCGGCTGCTTGCTCCACAGCGTGCGCGTCGCCTGGTCCGCAGCATACGTGGCGTTCGCCGTCAGCAGCGGCGGACTCCCGTGGAACGTCCAGCGCTCCACCCGCCCCGCCACCGCGTAGGCGGCCGCCTCCGGCGGCAGGTCGGGCGGCAGCGCCAGCGTCAGGTCCGGACGCCATTCCATCCATGCGCCGTAGAGCCACATCGCGCGCGACGGCTCCGGCGCCTGGCAGGTGGTCTGCCACGCCGCGCCCCGGTCAGCATGCCGCATGTGCAGACACAGCCGCGCATCCGGTCCTATTGGGGGCAGCCGCGGGTACCGCGCCAAAAAGAACGCCGCCCCGTCCCAATCGCGCGCCAGCAGCGCCTCCCGCGTCGCCGTCCACGCAACAGCGAGCGGCGCGGCGGCATCCGCTGCGACGCCGCCCGGCGGACGCCCCGGCAGCCGGGTTGGCAGATAGCGCCAGACGTTGTCCCATGGGGTCGTGTCCGGCGTCAGACGCAGACGCAGCTGCACCGGCGCGTCCGGCGCCGGGGTCCCTCCCGCATCGATCACCAGCCGGTCCAGGTCGGCGCGCGTCACCATGAGCGTGAACCGCGCCTGATCGTCGGTCCTGGTCTGTCCGAGGATGCGCGTCAGATTCCCGACCGACGCTTCCAGCGTCACCACGTGCGACCTGAGGTTCGCCGGAACCATGGCGTCGCGCCCGGTCGCATCCCACACCTGCCCGCTGATCGGGCGCCCCTCCGCGCCGATGATGGCCGCCGTATGCGCGGCGTAGTGCTCATTGCACGCCTTGGCTTCGATCCCGACGATCACGCCGTACCGATGCCCCGGCGTCAGGCGCAGCCGCGCCCCCAGGTCGGTCGCCGGCTCCAGCCACACGCGCCCGACGGCAAAGTTCGGCTGCACGCCGGGGACGAACTCCGGCGGCGTCGGAACCTTGGGACCGCGCCAGAGGCGATGTTCCCACTGCCGATGATCGGCGTTCCATGCCGCAAACGTCTGCGGACCGATCAGGAACGCGCTCGCGTCGGGAAACGGCGTGTAGGTCGGCGCACATGCCGGGTCATCCCGGCATGGCGCCGGCGGACGACCGCGATCCGGCAGATCGTGCCACGCCTGCCCGTCGAGGTACAGCATCCCCAGCGCCGTGCCGTAGCCGATGACCTCCGTCCCATCTTCCCGTCTCCACGGGAATGCGGACCTGCGTCCGGCATGGAGCCAGAACGGAAGCCGAACCGGCCCCGCTCCCTGCGGTCCCAGATCGATGATGCCGAAGGTGAGCGATGCCGCGCCGCCCTCCTCGTAGAAGGCGCCGTACAGCCCGCCGCCGCCGTTCGTGCGCCGCACGGACCCCAGCGGCAGCACGATATCCACGTACTCCCCCCCGCTCAGGCGGAACGCGCGCGCCTGCACGAGCGGGTCGTCCAGCATCCAGCGCACGTTCGCCAGCACCGCGTCGGCATTGCCGTCCAGCGACAGGTAGGGCATCGGCTGCGGCGCCTCCCACTTCGTCGACGCGCCGCTCAGCACGGATGCGCCGGGCGCCGGGCGCACGATGATGGGAACCGGGCGCGGAAGGTGCGGGGTCTGCAGCCCCGTGCACGACGGCGCCCACGCGCTGAAGGCGATCAGGAAGCGCAGCGTGCAGCCGCCCGGCGGCGCCGCAAACCGGACCTCGCGCCGTCCGACCGCCCCCACGCCGCACCCGGAGACCGTCACGCCGCCCCAGCGCCCATGGGTCGTCCACGATTCGGGAACATCCACCGCCGCATCCACCCACGCGCCGACCGGATACTCCCCGCCGCCGCGCGCCGTCGGCGCGCCGCTCAGTCCCTCCGGCATCTCCCCGACCACGATCGCCTCGACGCGCACGGTCGCCGTGCCGCCGCCGGACGGCGGCGGCGGCGGCGACGGCGGCGTGCGGGTCGGATTCGTCGCCTCGCCGCAGCCGCCGTCCGGTGCAAACGCCCAGTGCGGCATGGTCGGCCCGTCCCACCGCCAGACTCCGCCGACGGACCGCCATGTCCAGAAGGCGTAATGGCGCCATGCGCCGGCGCTCCATCCCTGCCCAATGCCGCGATAGGAGCATGGAACGCGCGCAACGAACGTCGGGTCGCCGCCATGCTCCGGCGCCGGTCCTGCGTTGCGGCCGGTCGATTCGCGGTGCGGGACATACTCGAACAACCCCGCAACCGGAATCGTCTCCGTGGAACACCAGCCATCGCCGCAGACGGGAACGACCCACCCGGAATCGTCCGCCCATGGCCAGTTAGCCTCGTTCGGTCCCGCACTCCAGGACGCCTGCGCGACCGGGGGGAACGATGCAAGCGTGACCGCCAGCAGGAGCGGCAGCGCGAGGAGACCGGTCCAGCGGCGATGCAGTCGGGTCGTCATGGGGCGCGTTCCTCCTTCATGCCGATCAACACGAACGACACCGGGGCGTTGGGCGCGGCGGCGCCAGGCGGGGGGGGAATCACCGCCAGCCCAATGCGGAGGGTTGCGGCGTCGGTCGACGGCGCGCCGGCGGGCAGCGGCGCATCGCAGCGCAGCGCGGTCACGCGCGCCATGGGCAACGCGCCGACGCTCACCTCGTAATAGCGCGCCGCGGCCGCTTCCAGCGCCGCGCGCCCCTCGGTCAGCGCCGCGCGCTGCAGGGCCGCCGCCGCCGCGTCCAGCGCCGGGTCGCGCACCAGCGCCGGCAGCCCGCGCCGGGCGCGGTCACACTGCCAGGCCATCATCAGCGCGTCCTGCAGCGCCGCCGTGTCGTCCCCGCCGGGCGGCGCGCCGTCGGTCGGCCATGCGCCGACGCCCCCCGCGTCACCCCCCGTCCCCTCCGCGACCCCCCCGCCGGCGGGAGGGGGCGGGGGGGACGGGAGGGGGCGGGGAGAGAGCGGGGGAACGCCCCCAGTTCCCTCCGCCGGCGGGGACGTGCGGAGGGGCGTCGGCAAAGGCGCCGCCGTCGCCGGCGGCGCCTCCCCGCGGGCGGAGATGGTCAGCGCCGCCTGTCCGATGATCGTCAGCGCCAGCCCGATCAGCGCCAGCAGCGCCAGCATGAGCGCCCCGCGCACCATCCCGCCGAACGGACCAAACCGGCGCAGCATCATGGGCGTCCTCCCTGCGGCCATGCCGCCGGACCGCGCGGGCGCTCCGACCCCGCCGACCCGTCATCGCGTCCCTGCGCCGGGGATGGGATGGTGCATGCGACCCCAAACGCGAACGACCGTTCCTGCTGGTTGGTCGTCAGCGCCACAGCGGGCGGCAACGGAGCGTTGAAGAACGGCAGGCGCGCAATGACCGGACCGTCGTAGGCGACGCGCGCGATGACGTCCTCGTGGTACCCGCCGCTCGCGACGCACGCTGCGACATCCTCCGCCCGGGCAAACGGCAACGACGCCGCAATCGCCCGCGCCACGTCCATCGCGTCGCCGCCGCGCGCCGCCGCCCACGCCGCCTGCGTCGCCGCATCGTCGAGCGCGGCATACACCGCCAGGCGAATGAGCAGGCAGATGCCGCCGACGATCAGCGTCGTCAGCAGCGGCATGACGATGGCAAACTCAATCAGACTGGCGCCGGGACAGGTCCGACGCGTACACCTGAACCGTCGCAAACGCATACGTCCGCACCCCCCCCAGCACGCTGCGCACGCGGAGGTCGCCGCGCACGCACATCGCCGGTCCGCCCGGCGCCTCCTGCCCGCACACCGTCTCCCCCGCCGCCGCCGCGCGCACCTCCGCCCGCGCCGCCGTCGCCTCCGGTGAATCAACCAGCCACGGCGCCAGCGGCTCCAGACGGATCGCCAGGGCGCGCCGGGCGGTCGCTTCGGCGCGGGCGGCGTCCAGCGCCGGCGCCGCCGCCGCCAGCGACTCCGGACGCACCGCGCGCAGCCCGACCAGCGCCGCATGCTCGGCCGCGTGCTGTGCGATCCGCACCGCCCGCCGCTGCGCCGCCACATCGACGACGCCGACGGCGACGGCGACCAGCAGCCCCAGCACGGCGGCAACCAGCGCCAGCGCCTGTCCCGGCGCCGCATGACGCGCATGCGCGCTCCGTGCGCAACAACGCAGAATCATTGCAGGCTCCCATCCGGCATGACGAGGCGTCCGCCGACCGGCGCGGGCGCATGCGTGACGATGATGAACGCGAGGATGAATACTATCAGGATGATCGCCCCGACGATGATCCGGCGACGCCAGCGCCGCAGCCGGCGGCGCACGCGCGCGCGGCGCACAAACGGTCGGAGCGAGGACGATGACGATGATGGCTCCTGCAAACCGGTCGGCATGGCTTGAGGGTACCATGCGGCGGCGGCGGGGGAAATCAACAGCTGCGCAGGATGCACGTGACGCGCGTTGAGCGGCGCTCAGTGCATGGCGCGCACCTGGGCGTCCACCCAGTCGCGCAGGGCGGCGACATCGCCGCCGGCGCCGCAGGTGCGCTCGTAGATGCGCATGCGGGCGACGCGCACGCTCTGCGGGCGCAGCCGCACCTCGTGCGCAATGCAGTCGGACGTCACGCCGGCGAGGGTGGCGCGGGCGATGGCGATGTCGGTCGCTGACAGGCCCGCCGCCGCCAGCGCCGCATCCAGCCGCGGATCGGAGAACGCCCGTCCCTGCTGCACGGCCGTGACGGCATCGTGCAGCAATGACGCCGTGAACGGCAGCGCCAGCGCCGCGCCGGGCGGCGTCGCCGTCGCCAGACGCGGCGCCAGGACCGCGACGCGATGCGGCGCAACGGCGATGATGATCGGCGCCAGGCCATGCTGCTGCGCCAGGTGCATGGCCGCGTCCGCGCATGCATCGTCCGCCAGCATCGCCGTGAGGCCGACCCGTCCGCGCAAGTGCAGCGCCAGCGTCGCCGCATTGGTCTCGCACAGCGGCGTGGTCATGCCGGCGCCCTGCGCCGCCTGCGCCAGCGCCGCCGCCATCATCGCCGACGACGCCAGAATCGCCAGCGCCGCCATCGTGCGCCGCATGCGGCGCGCCGCCGCCTCGTCCGCCGCCGCCCGCGCATGCAGATACTCCCACACGGCCTGCGGGCGCGGCGGCGCGGGCGGCGCCGCCGCCGCCGCCGCGACGGCCGCCAGCAGCGCGTCCGGGGCGAACGGCTTGATCACCGGCGGCGCGCAGCCGAGATCGGCCAGCACGCCGAGAAACTCCGGAAACGCCGTGCATGGCACGATCGGCAGGTCGGGAACCTGCCGCCGCATCTGGATCGCGGTCAGCACCCCATCGTGCGGCATCTGCACGTCCAGCACGACGACATCCGGCATGGGCGCGCGCCGCCGCACGATCTCCAACCCCGTGATCCCGTCCGGCGCCGCCGCCACCGTCCAATCCGACGGCGCGACGCGCCGGAGCGCGTCCGCCGTCGCCGGATCGTCGTCAATCACCAGGACCGTCGGCATGCCGTCCTCCTCCGCTCCTCAGCGGCGGCGCGGCGCATCCGCCGCACGCCAGGAATCAATCGCCCGCATCAGCGCCGCCAGCAGGTCCTCCGCCGGACAGTCCGGCGGACCGCAGCGCAGCGCCACGACTCCCGCCAACGTCAGCGGCGCGTCCGGCGATTCCGGCGGCGCTGCCGCTGCGACGACCCATGCCGCCCACGCCGCCGCCGCATCCCGATACGACTCATAGGTCGCCGGCGCTCCATCCGGACGCCGTATCCCATGCACGTTGCAGCCGCCGACCGGCGGCGGCTGCACGCCGTCGGGGTCCATGGCGGCGTCGACCAGCGCCAGCGCCAACTCCACCGCCGGATCGATCCCGGCGGCCGCCAGCAGATCATAGACCGCATCGGCCTCCGACGCCATCGGGTGATTCGCCTCCGCCAGCGCCGCGCGGTACGTCGCCGCCGTGATCGTCGGCGGATGGCGCAGCCGATAGGGAAACGCCGCATCCGGCGCATGCACGCGGCGCAGCAGCGGGGCGCCGCGTTCCCCGACCGGACGCGCCAGATCGGGATGGCGCAGCGCCGCCAGCGTCAGAATCGCTGCCGTCGCCGCAAGGAGCAGGGCATCCCCCCACGACGGCCAAACAGCGCGCGCCGCCGGGGGCGGGCGGCGGCGCCGGGGGATGCCCGGCGCCCCCACGTTCCCCCCCGCACGCGGGCGGGACTGGGGGGGCGCTGGCGCGTGGACGATGATGATCGTCCGGGGCGGCGCGGCGTCCGCCGCGTCGCGATCAGGAGGCATCATCGGCGCCCTCCCCCTGCGCGATCAGCGCGTCCAGCAGCGCCCGCTCATCCGCCGCCAGCGCCGCGCGCAACCGCTGCGCGAGCTGCGCGGCATCGGCGCCCACGGCGCGCAGCTGGTCGCCGAGCGTCGACCGCGCAATGCGGCACCGCGCCGCCGCCTGCCGCACACTCACCTGCCCCTGCGTCGTCGTCAGCAGGTGGGCGGCATAGGCGAGACGCACCGCATGCGACGCCGTCTCCAGCAGCGCGCCTCCTGGGGCGTCCGGCGCGGCATACACCACGCGCAACGGCGGCCACGCCGCCGTCCGTGGTTCGGAAGCGGGGGGCGCGACCGCCGGCGCCGGCGTGACGCCGCGCGGCGCGACCGCCGGCGCGGGCGCACGCGCATCGCCCCAGGTTCCCCCCGCCCGCGCCCGCGCCGGCGCGGGCGCGGGCGCAGGCGCAGACGCAGGCGCGGGCGCGGGCGCGGGCGGCGATAGCACGGGGGCGGGCGCCGGCGCCGGCGCGGGCGCAGACGCGGGCGCGGGCGCGGGCGCCGGCGCCGGCGCGGGCGCAGACGCGGGCGCGGGCGCGGGCGCCGGCGCGGGCGCGGGCGCAGACGCGGGCGCGGGCGCGGGCGCAGGCGCGGGCAACGGCGCCGGCGCGGGCGGCGATAGCACGGGGGCGGGCGCCGGCGCCTGCGCGGGCGCGGGCGCGGGCGCGGGCAACGGCGCGGGCGCGGGCGCGGGCGCAGGCGCGGGCAACGGCGCCGGCGCGGGCGGCGATAGCACGGGGGCGGGCGCGAGCGTCGGCGGCGATGGCGCCGGCAACGGCGCGTGCAACGCCTGCAGCGCCGTCTCAACGGCAATCAGGCGCTCTTCGGCGGCGGCGAGTTCGGCGCGGAGCACCGGAATGCGATCCGCCAACTCCCGGCGCTCCGCCTCCAGCTGCTGGAGGGTCGCCTCGCGGTCCGCCGCCGCCTGCGCCATGCGCACCTCCAGCTCGGCGCGCTGGCGCGCCAGCGTCACCTGGATGTCCTGTTCGGCGCGCACGCGGTCACGGTCGATCCGCCGCAGCGCCCAGGCATGGCGATCCCGCAGGTCCGTCGCCAGGGATTCCCATGCCCACCATGCAACGCCGACCAGCGCCGCCGTCAGCGCCGCCGCCCCGCCCCATGCCGCGCCGTCCGCCGCCGCGCCGGTCCACGCCGCCAGGTCGCCAATGACCGGCGACCGCAGCAGCACCCCATGCATGGTGTGCGCCAGCGGCGCCGCCGGCAGCAGCGGCAACACGTGCCGCAGCATGCGGAACGGATGCCCGGCGGCCAGATCGGCGACATGCATAATGAAGCCGATCAGCGCCACGCCCTCCAGCGCCAGCATGACGGCGACCGCCAGCGGCGCCGACCCCAGCATCTCCGCCCAAAACGTGAACGACCCCCACACGCTCACGACGAGCGTGATCAGGGGGATGATCGCCTGCAGCGCCAGCGTCAGCGCCGCTTCGGGATCACGCCGCAGCCATGGCCATGGATTCATCGACGCCCTCCTTGCGCTCCGCGACGCCCGCCCACGGCGCCGGCCGCACCGCGCCATGCAGCGCAATGCATGGCGCATCCGCCGCCGCCGCGCCGCGTCGTCGCCCATCCGGTTCCCGTTCGCCGATCACCGCCGCCGGCAACGCCGCGCGCGGCGCCAGCGTCCACCCGTGGCGCCGCAGCGCCTCCCATGTCGCCGGCGCCAGGTCCGTCGCATCCGGCGGCGCGGACGCCACCAGCCAGACCGCCACGCGCTGCGCATGCGCCGCCAGCGTCTCGACCAGCGCCGCCTGCGCCAGCGCATCCATCGATCGCCGCTTTGACCCGACCGCGACGGTGTGGGCGCGCCAGGCGGCGAGATGCGCGTCCAGCCCGCGCACCACCGCGACAACCCACGGCGCGTCGGCGCCTCCCCCCGCCGCCGCGCGTTGCCGCGCCATCAGCGCCAGCGCCGCCAGCGTCCGCGCCGCCTCCGCCGGCGTCTCGCCGCCGCCGCCCCCCGCCGGCGCCGGATCGTCCGGACGCGCCGGGTCGGCCATGAGGAACCGCGCCCCCGCCGCCTGCGCCGCCGCCATGAGGCGCTGCACCCATGCGGCGCGCACGGCGGCGTCCGGGTGGATCAGCAGCCCGGAGCGGCGCGCCAGATCGTCCGGCGTCAGCGCATGATCCCGGCTCGTTCCGCCGACCGGAAGCGACCGGGGCGGCGGCCATGCGCCGTCCTCCCATGCGACCAACGGCGCCTGCGCGCGCACGAGGGCGCCATCGGGCGAACGGTAGAGCAGATCGCCGGCGCCGAGGAGCGTGTCGGCGCCCGCCTGCCCCAACGCCACCTGGCTGTCGATCGCCGTCGGCAGCGCCAGCGCGATGCGCGCTGGAATGTTGGCCTTGAGATCGCCCGCCAGCACGTTCGCCGACGGACGTTGCGTCGCCAGCGCCAGGTGGATGCCCGCCGCCCGCGCTTTGCGCGCCAGCGCCGCCAGCGCCGCCGCCGCCCCGGACGAGTCAGCCGCCAGCAGGTCGGCGACTTCATCGACCACCAGCAGCAGACGCGGCGGCGCCGTCGGGTCCGCCGCGCGCCAGGCGCCGAGATCGCGCAGCCCGCGCTGCGTCATCGCAGCGTAGCGCGCCTCCATCTCCGATACCAGCCGATGCAGCATGGCCGCCGCGTCCGGCGCCGCTGTCGCCGGCGCATCCCACAGGTGCGGCGCCCCGCCGTAGCGCGGCGCCAGTTCGACCCGCTTCAGGTCGATGATCGCCACCTGCACCGCATCCGGCGTCTGGCGGCGCAGCAGCGTCGTCAGCCAGGCATGCAGCAGCATCGACTTGCCCGACCCGGTGGCGCCGGCGACCAGGATGTGCGGTTGCGCCGCCAGGTCGATGATGATCGGCGCCCCGCCGCCGTCCCGTCCCAGCGGAACCGGCAGATCGCCGCACCACATCGCCGCCGGGTCCGTCCACAGGTCGCGCAGCGCGACCGGCGTCCGGTCGCCGCGCGGAATCTCGACGGCGACATACGGCCCGCCCGCCGGCGCCGTCACGCGCACCTTCGGCGTCGCCAGCGCCAACGCCAGATCATCGCGCAGCGCCTCGACCCGCCGCACGCTCACCCCGTCCGCCAGCGCCAACCCGACGACATGCAGGGCCGGACCGCTCCGCACCCACGCCACCGACGCGGCGACGCCGAATCGCTCCAGCGTGGCGGCGACGACCGCCGCCGCCGCCCCTTCCGGCGCGGCGGACGCCGCCCTCCCGTCCGTGTCCGGCGCGGCGGACGCCGCCCTCCCGTCCGTGTCCGGCGCGGCGGACGCCGCCCTCCCGTCCGTGTCCGGCGCGGCGGACGCCGCC
>Ga0068707_1000131_pt1 | contig 40782 bp, 32 predicted proteins | sample YNPNPMetaG_FD_66600 | JGI IMG/M metagenome (GOLD analysis project Ga0068707, IMG submission 66600) | Anoxygenic and chlorotrophic microbial mat microbial communities from Yellowstone National Park, USA - YNP NP MetaG | ecosystem: Environmental > Aquatic > Thermal springs > Hot (42-90C) >... | reverse complement strand
TCTGCCCCCTGACTTGCCCTCGGAAACACCGTAATGGGAGATGACTTCATGGACAACCGAACAATGACGAGGCGTGAGTTTGTCGCCGCAGGTTCGCTTGCGGCAGGTGTGGCGGTGCCGATGGTTTTGCTCAACCGATATGCCTTCGGTCAATCAGCCAACGAAACGATAGGGATCGGGGCCATCGGTGTCGGGGGACGTGGTTCGGGTATCGGACATAGTGCCGCCGGATTCGGAGTCATGCTCGCCTGCGCCGACGTTGACCGCACTCACGCCGAGAAATTCGCATCGCGATATGAGGGCAAATGCGAGATTTATCAGGATTACAGAAAGGTCCTGGATCGAAAAGACATCCACGTGGTAACCATCGGAACCCCCGATCACTGGCACACGAAAATTGCCGTGGAGGCGATGCGGGCCGGCAAGGATGTGTACTGCGAGAAACCACTCACTTTGACGATTGACGAGGGGAAAATCATTCGGCGAGTTGTCCAGGAAACAAAACGAGTCTTTCAGGTCGGCACCCAGCAAAGGAGTGATCGGCGTTTTCTTCAAGCCGTGGCCTTGGCTCGCAGCGGCCGCCTGGGCAAAACACTCACGGCCACATGTTCCATTGGTTCAGGTCCCCAGGGTGGACCGTTCTCTACAGGCGAACCACCGGCTGAGTTGAACTGGGATTTCTGGTTAGGCCAGACCCCACTGGTTCCTTACACCAAAGAACGCTGCCACGGAACATTTCGCTGGTGGCTGGAGTATTCCGGGGGGAAACTCACGGATTGGGGGGCACACCATGTCGATATTGCTCAATGGGGGATCGGTTGCGAAACGACGGGGCCGATTGAAGTCAGCGGAGAGGGCAACTTCCCCACAATCCCTGAAAACTTCGATCCTGTTGCCTTTTTTGCGGGAAAACTAAAGCTGCCGAATGCGTACAACACGGCGACGACTTTTCGTTGCACGCTGAAATTCGCTAATGGCAGCACGATCATCGTTCAGCATGGCCCTGACAACGGGGTATGGTTCGAAGGAGAAAATGGTCGCATCTTTGTTAATCGCGGTCGGATCACCGGTGCCCCCATTGAGCAACTCTCAGACGCCGACAAGACTTGGCTAGAAGAAGAGGTCCGCAAGCTTTACAAAGGACGCGAGTTACGCGGGCATATGGCGAACTTTTTCGAATGCGTTCGAGATCGAGGTGAGCCGGTCTCTGATGTGGCAAGCCATCATCGAGAGCTTAGCAGTTGCCACATGTGCAATATTGCCATGCTCCTGAAACGAACCCTGAAATGGGACCCAGACAAGGAGGTCTTCATCGGTGACGAACAAGCGAACGCGCTCCTCAGCCGCCCGCAGAGGGCACCCTATACCATCGAAACGTAGGCTGATGCAAGCTTTTTTCTGTCGTAATGCCTCCATCTGAGAACAGGTGGTCTTCAAGTTAGATGCAATGAGTCAGCGTCCCGGTTCGTAATCGGGACCTGACTTTTTTGCTTGATGTTCCACCATGTGACGACGTTGTGGTAATTAATTAGGAAACGCATGAAATGAAATGGATTGGTAAAAACGTATTGATCACGGGTGGTTCCAGCGGCCTTGGGTTCGCCGTTGCCAGGGCCTTTGCACGGCAAAAAGCGAAGGTCGCGATAATTGGCCTGGAACAGGATGGCGTGGAACGTGCACGTCATGAATTGGAAGAATTGACTCAGGTCTTGCCTTTAGTCGCGGACATTCGCTCTAACGACGATCTGATTCGCTGTCGAGAGGCCATCCACGTGACATGGGGGCAGGTTCATGTCCTCGTAAATGCTGCTGGTCGTTCCATGCGCGGGACTATCCGCGATACAACGCCAGAACAGTTTCGTGACTTATTTGAATTGAATGTGATTGCGCTCGTGCGAGTGACGCGCACATTTCTGCCCGATATGCTGGCAACACGAGGCCATGTTGTGAACATCGGCTCGCTCGCCTCCAAGGCAGCAACCCGATATGTGGGTGCCTACCCGGCCACCAAGCATGCGGTTGCGGCATACAGCCAGCAGCTTCGCCTCGAGCTGGGTTCTCAGGGATTGCACGTGCTGCTGGTTTGTCCGGGGCCGATCGCACGGAGTGGGCCGCGGCTCTATCAATTGGAAGGTGCGGAGCAGGTTCCAGAAGCGGCCCGCGGTCCCGGAGCGGGCGTCAAGGTCAAGCTAATCGATCCAGAACGCCTGGCCGATGCAATCGTTGTGGCCTGTGAACGTCGCCGGCCGGAACTGGTGATTCCCGCCCGCGCCAGGCTCCTTTTTGCCATCGCGGACCTGTTTCCTCGCCTCGGAGATTGGCTGATTTTGCGATTCACGGCTCGCGAGTAGAAGCGTCGATCAACTCAAGCCGGGAAGTGACTGCGCTCTCCTGAGCGAAGCGTTCAGGTCCCCTCTTGCGATCGCGTTCACAATGTGCGACCATAAATCGCACTACATTGTTCTGAACAGATGTTTGTAACAGTGGCAGATCGTATTAGATAAAGCTGTGTTAACAAGGAGATCGAACCATGGCTGCTTTTCCTGAGATCTCGAAGATCCGTTATGAAGGTCCTGACTCGCGAAATCCGTTGGCCTTCCGCCACTACAATCCAGACGAATTGGTGGAAGGAAAGCCGATGAAGGATCATTTTCGATTCAGTGTCGCCTTTTGGCATACGATGCGCGGGACGGGTGCCGATCCGTTTGGTGCTGCAACAATGATTCGTCCATGGGATAATGGGCAAGAGACTGTTGAGAACGCCATCAATCGGATCCGTGCCTTTTTCGAGTTTTGTGAAAAGCTCGGTGCCCCATTTTTCTGCTTCCATGATCGTGACGTGGCACCCGAAGGCAAGAATCTTGCCGAGACGAACAAGAACCTCGATGCGGTTGTGAAGGTGATCAAAGAAGAGAGCGATCGCACGGGGATTCGCCTTCTCTGGGGTACAGCGAACCTCTTCAGCAACCCGCGTTACGTCCATGGTGCTGCGACCAGTTGTAATGCCGATGCGTTTGCCTATGCTGCGGCGCAGGTCAAAAAGGCACTCGAAGTCACAAAAGAATTGGGTGGTTCCGGTTACGTCTTTTGGGGTGGACGTGAAGGCTATCAATGCTTCTGGAATACCGATATGAAACGGGAACTGGACCATCTGGCCAAGTTCCTTCATATGGCAGTCGATTACGCCAAAGAGATTGGTTTCACAGGTCAGTTCTACATCGAGCCGAAACCGAAGGAACCGACCAAGCATCAGTATGACTTCGACGCAGCGGCCTGTATCAACTTTCTGCGGGCATATGGTTTGGAGAAGTATTTCAAGCTGAACATCGAGACGAACCATGCCACATTGGCAACCCACAATGTCGAGCACGAGCTTGAATATGCCGGTATGCAAGGCTTCCTCGGCTCTGTGGATGCCAATACGGGCGACCTCCTTCTCGGCTGGGATACCGATCAATTCCCCACCGATGTCTATCTTACAACCAAGATCATGTTGGTCTTCATGAAGTACGGCGGGATTGCTCCGGGTGGAATCAACTTCGACGCTAAAGTGCGACGCGAGAGCTTTGAGCCTGTGGATCTGTTCTACGCCCACATCGGTGGGATGGATTGTTTTGCTAAAGGTTTGAAAATTGCTGCGGCAATGCGGGCAGATGGGGAAATCGCACGGATGGTCCAGGAACGATATGCTTCCTGGGATAGCGGCATTGGTGCTGAAATCGAGGCCGGCAAGCACAACTTCAAGACGCTCGAACAATACATGCTCCGAAAGGGTGATGTCTCACCGAATGCAAGTGGACGTCAAGAGTTGTTCGAGAACATTGTGAACCGGTATATCTTCTGACGAGATTCTAAATAGCGTGGGGCTGTACAAATCCCTTGCGACCGGCCCAAACGGGCCGGTTTTTTGTTTTCCATCAGTCTGATATCCCATCAGCACCAATCTGTCGCACGTGGCGGGGATAATATAACCCTGCTGCAAATAGTTGCCCACGCAGTGAAAGGCCATCAAGAGTACCAGCGACAATCACACCATACGTGATTTACCGTTGCGGAAACGGAGGGGCCTGGTCTGATGACTCCACCTGACGCTCTTCAGAAGTGGCGGCTGGAATCGGGACGAGAGAACGGGTGGCTCGAAACAGTCCTCCCATCATCCGGCCAAATGAAACGCCCTCATCCTCGTCGGATTGGTCTGTCGAGGTTGCCGCTCCCTCTTGCTCACCTTCGGTTGCCGGTTGATTCATCTCAGCGGAATGAGCAACGGGTTGCTGCTCATTTGCAGCCGCTTGAGGATTTGCCATGGAAGCAGCCTCCGCGGACGAAGGCTGATCATGCGTTTGAGCTGGTTCAACACTCGTTTCCGTCGCTGGACCCGTGTCGGATCTCTTTGCTTGACATCCCACGACCAGGCAGCATCCCACCAGGCAAGCGGCACCGATCAAAACAGCCTTGCTAAAGTACATTGGCAATTCCCTCATCTCCAGGGGTCTTCGAGACACGTCTCAGGGACATCCTGATTTCGATTCATCATACGTGGCAGCGGCAATAAAGAAAAGAACAGCGACTGTTTCTGTCGGCAATAGCAGAGAAAACAGGGATCAATTGGATCAAGGTCATTGGAATCATTTTTCAACGCCCTCGGCCAGTGGTCTCCGCATCAGTGCGGAAAGCCCACTGACATCATGTCGCCGAAGATTGGAATAGAATTTGAACTCATTCAGTTCGATAAGTTCGAACAGACGGCCAAGCTCCCACCGGATACTTTCGTCTGATACGGGAGGAATGGCCGGAAGATTCTCATCACCTCGATAAGTAATGCATAAGTAATACGACCCAGGCCTCGTCACTCGCCAAAGAAGATCAAGCAGTCGGGACAATTCCCACTGGCGGACATATTGATAGAATCCGCAGTCGTAAATGAGATCGAACGTCTGGACGTGATAGGCAAAATGAAATACGTCATCAAGGACAAAACAAACATTGACCCCTGCCCGCTGGGCCCTTGTTCGTGCCCTCTCAATTGCCGTCGGGGCAAAATCGACAGCCGTAACATCGAGCCGTTGCTGGGCCAGAAGGACAGCGTCGGCACCGGTTCCACAACCGAGTTCCAGAACACTTCCTTTTGTCAACAGTCGTTTTTCAAGGAAGCGAACCAACTCGGGCGAGGGACATCCCATCTCCCAGGGTGGCAATCCTTCCCGGTAGGCGAGATCCCAATCCGCCGCCGTCGGGATAGCCCGACGATTCGCCTCACGATTGGCAGGACGATCATTGCTCATTGTTTCATCCGCCTCGTTTCACCGCACGTTAGCTCTGGGGCACCAATTCCAAAATCTCTTTGCGAGAATCGAAATCGTTCCCAAGATACCAAGAATTGACCGACGCTTCTATAGCAGACTATTGATACGCATCCGCAATGCTTGCACGTTCGCCGTGAACCAGCCAGGTGTGTTCCGCGAGTTCTTGCATGATGGTGAGATGGGGCCGGAACTGGTCTCTCCGTCGTGTTTGAAGGTAGGTCTGTGGCGCGATTACCTAGGGGCGAACCGCGATTCGCCTCCGCCTTTCGGAGGGACACACCTGCCGCGTCCACTGCTCGGAGGGACCTGCTTGTCAGGTCCGATGGGCGACGTTGGATTGCCCATTCCGCTTCGGCGGGCGTGACAAGCACGCCCCTCCAATCGCTGCTTTTCGGAGAGACGCACCTAGCGCGTCCGGGGCGCAACGTTTGAGGACCTATGCCACATCAGCGGGCTTATCGGCACACGGGAACTGCTGTTCAAGAACGGCCCCTTGGAATTTACCAACAATGGGGTATATAAGTATATACTATGCGGTTAGTGAAATGCGGCTAACCCGAAAAGGTGCCTCCTTTTTTGACAAGATTATGGCGTGTCCTTCCCACTAAAGAGGGGTAATCTTCGCACTTGTGAATTGGCTGCAGAAGAACCAATTGACAACCGTCCTCTGCCCAAATACAAGGGTGAAGAGAGGGTCCTCAACCCAGTTCGGTGCGCCTTATAACAGGGTTTAGTGTATGGCAAAAGGCCCAAGAACTGCAAAGTCTTTTCGGCTGAAGTCCAAGCCAACCATTGCCAAATTACAGCAGGCCTTAGCTGATCTCGATCAGCATTTGCTGGAGTTGGCCAACCTTCGTGCCGAAATGAGCGGACAATTGGCCGAGCTTCGTCGAGCAGAGGGTCAGCCGGATTTTCAACTCTCGGACGAAGATAGGCAGCTGGCGGCCGTGGTCGAAGGAAATAAGGGACCCTTACCTGCCGGGGCAGTCAGAGCAGTTTTTCGGGAACTTCTCAGTGCCTGTCGGGCGATGGTGAAACCGTTGCGGGTCGCCTTCCTTGGCCCGCAGTACAGCTACAGCCATCTTGCGGCAATCCACCGATTTGGTCAGCAGGTTGAGTACGTTGCGGTGGGGAGTATTGCGGCCGTTTTTGAAGAAGTGATCCGTGGACACTGCCAATTCGGGGTGGTTCCATTAGAAAACTCCACCGATGGCCGGATTGCTGATACACTTGATATGTTCATCCGCACACCGATTCGGATCTGTGGCCAGATCGAACTGGAAATCCATCATGCCCTGTTGGGCAAGTCCGCCCGCTCTGACATCAAAGAGATTTACAGTAAACCCCAGGCGTTGTCTCAATGTCGTAACTGGTTGTCCAAACATCTTCCAGGGGCACGATTGATTGAGGTGACCAGCACATCGACGGCAGCTCAACTTGCTGCCGAGAAACCCGGTGCTGCAGCCATCGCCAGTACCCAGGCTGGCATTCATTATGGTTTGAACATTTTGGCAGAGAATATTGAAGATAACCCGGGAAACACAACTCGTTTTGCAGTTATTGGCAACCTGAGTTGTCCGCGGACAGGGCATGACAAGACAGCGCTGATGTTTCAGGTGGAGCACCGTCCCGGGGCCTTGGCCGAGGCTATGAATATCTTCAAACGGAATCGGCTAAACCTCACCTGGATCGAGTCGTTTCCCGTTCCAGGTTGTCGTGGAGCCTATTATTTCTTTGTTGAGATGGAAGGACACGAGTCGGAATCACGTGTCCGCCGTGCGCTGGTCACTCTGGAAAAGAAGACGCAACGGTTGGAGCTACTCGGCTCCTACCCGATACCGACGCCTGTGAACGCGTAAGTGCAAACCCCTGGTGACTTCAGATCCTTCATGTTTGTTATCTGCCGTTACGTCGTAGCGCACCCACACGTTAATGCTATCCCATTTGCCGAACAACGAGCAAACCGCCAGTCACGCAGGGACATGTTCTCTTCGCGTTGTTTCTGGCGGGCAGACAGGCGTTGACCGAGCGGCCCTCGATGTGGCGATCGCCCTTGATATCCCACATGGCGGATGGTGTCCGCGGGGACGATTGGCCGAAGACGGTCGCATCCCTGACCGCTATCAGTTGCAAGAGACCGATTCAGCCGATTATGCTGTCCGCACAGAGTGGAATGTCCGCAACAGTGATGCCACACTCATACTCACTTGCGGAGAGCTGAGCGGGGGCACCAAACTCACGGCTGTTTTGGCATTGCGATACTCACGGCCTTTGACGGTTGTCAATTTGACGGAAACCACTCTTCCGACAAGCGTCCTGTGCTGGCTCCTGCGGCACGACATCCGCACGATCAATGTTGCCGGTCCTCGAGAGAAAACCTGTCCGGGGATATACGAGTTGGCCCGGACGTTTCTCTTCCCATTGCTCCGCGATTGGAAAGCTGCATATTGCAAGGGGCCGAACCTTCAGGTCCCGCCGTCCGAGACGCGATGAGCGACGGGTGTACTCACTGCTGACCCTGCGAGCTTTCCTTGACACGAAACGCATAATTGGGATTTCGAATGTCGAAATCCAAGTCGGTGAATCCATTATTCACCTTGATATTCAGATACGTGTACTCCTCGATGAGCTGGGGTGCTCCATCGGGCTCTGTTGGCCAGTCGTAGGACTCATACCGTACCGGAACATTGTGCTCGGTATCGACATAGATCCGAGCCAGATGGAAGCGGAAGTTGCGTCGCGGGACCGGGTGGACGACTTGGATGCATGTACAAATCCGGTCGTTGATTTTCGCTCCTTCGAAGAATTTTACTTCGCACTCGCCGTATTTCATGTCTTGCTCGCCGACTTCGATCAATCGTCGCACTAGATTAAGCACGCCGATCTCGGTGATTGGATAACGATTGTTCTGCATCGCGATAGGCCCCGTTGGGTCGAGCGACACAGTCCCGATCAGCTTGTTCTTAAGGCCGGCGGGATGTGCCCACATCTTGCCGTCGTTTTGGCCTTCAACATAGATGACCTCCTGCCCTTTTACGGCGGCCGGTTCGAGGAAGTGCATATAAACACTGAATGGTTTATGCCGAATCTTGACAAACGCGTATTCTGGATCATTCAGTTTTCCATTGACCCGCTCTCGTTTCACCATGATCGCGGAATAATCCTGAATCTTTTGTAAGTCCTGCAAGCCCTGATAAGCCCAGCGGATCGCCGGCATCAAAGGATGTTCGACAACCGGATTTGTCTGTGGCGTGACACGATCTGCGACTCTTAATTGAGAAGCACTGGCTCCATCTTGGGCAGCGCTGACCGCTGTCTGTCCGTATAACTTCTCGCACCAGAGGCCCGGACAAACACCCAACAGGGCCAGCATTCCTAATGAGAGAAGCGATCGCGAGAATCGTCGAGAAAAGCCTGCAGAAAAAACATGCAACATCGGTATTCCCCTAACTAGCACAAACGACTGGGTTCCTTGGTTCGTCTCTCACTCCGTCCGTGTGACCAAAAGGTCAACCCGATGATCCGGGATGTACCGGAGTTGACCGATCGGAAAGCGAATTTGGTAACAAAATCACGACCGTCTTGTCAACTCTGTAATCTGCCCTTATTCCCGTATCGCTGGATAAGACCGGGAACATTAAAATGATCGTTTTTACCCAACTGCGTTCCATAACAGTATGGGGCTTCGTAACCCTTACATTCGGCCCATTCGGTAAGGAGAATCCATTTTTCCTAGATTACAGGAGATTGCATAGTGAAGAGAACCCACCCTCGTGTGTGGACGGTCGTCGCAACCATGTTCCAGCAGAACTGCTATATCGTCGCCGCTGACGACAGTCAGGAATGCGTTATCATCGACCCAGGGCTGGAGCCGGGGAAGATTGCCCGCACCATAGCGGCCCAAAAATTAAATCCCAAGGCAATTTTGGTGACGCATGGCCATGCCGATCACATTGCGGGCGTGGAGGCTTTGTCCCGCCGCTGGCCGCAGCTTGAAATCATCGTAGGCGAACAGGATGCCGAAAAGTTGACGAATCCCCGCCTCAATTTGTCGGCCGACTTCGGCTTTCCTTTAACAACTCCACCCCCAACGAGGCTTGTCCGCGATGGCGATCGGTTAACGATAGCCGGGCTTGAGTTCCTCGTGCGAGAAGTCCCCGGCCACTCGACCGGTCATGTCATTTACATTGTCTCCCCCGCTGATCCCCCGATAGTATTTGTTGGGGACGTCATCTTTGCGGGGAGCATCGGACGCACAGACTTCCCCGACGGGAGCTTCGAGGAACTAGCCGCCGGGATCCGGGCGAAAATCTATTCCCTCTCGGATGACACCGAGCTCTGGTCCGGCCATGGCGAACCAACCACAGTCGGGCGAGAAAAGCGCACAAATCCCTTTGTCCGGGAATAATCCGGGGCAGTTAATGAAACCAAAATCTGAGCCGCCGTGATTCCGAAATGCGCGTGATATTCAGGGCCGAGATCAACCAACTCCTCTCGCCCCGTTCGGTTGTGGACCGAGGCCGTGAAAATCAACCTAGCTCAGGCGGCAACCGACGTTGACTGTCACCTGATACTGGGTGATTTTTCCTTCGGAAATTGCCCCGCGCATTTCAACAACTTCGAACCAAGAGAGATTCTTTTCTGTTTCGGCAACCTTACTGATTGCCTTGGCCGCCGCATCACTGAATGACTCGCTCGACGTCCCAACAACTTGAATCTTCTTGTAAACTGCGTCTGCCATGGGTCTTACCTTTTCTCCTGTTTTTGTGCGCAGATTAACCCAAACGAAAACGCTTGTCGCTTCGGTGGCCGCACCTCATTGCGACTCAGCGACTCGACGATGCAGCGTGTCTCTGATAAGATAACTGGTTCACACCGGGAAGAAAAGGATCTTGGTACAAAAAAGGATTCTGTCAATGAGTGGTGAGCGACGTCGCGTTGTCATAACGGGCCTGGGCGCGATCTGTCCGATAGGTTCAAGTACGGATGAAATCTGGAACGCCGTAGCGAGTCGACAGAGTGGGATTTCCGCTCCAACATCCCTGCCAACCGAGGCGCTGCCAATTGGAGCAGCCGGAGAGGTCAGGCAATTTACGGGACATATTAAAGACTTTGGGGAAATGGACAAGGAAGCCCAGAAAAACCTTCGAAAATCACTCAAGGTGATGTGTCGGGAGTGTCAGATGGGGGTCGCGGCGGCCCAGTTGGCACTCAACGATGCATCCCATATCTCGGGTGGATTTGATCCATCTAGAGTAGGGACTAGCTTCGGCAGCGATTACATGGTGAGTGATCCTCAAGAGTTCACAGAGGGTGTCCGGGCATGCTTGAACGGGGAAAGAGAGTTCGAGTTCTCTCGTTGGCCTACGGAAGGTATGCCGCGGTTGTTTCCCCTTTGGCTCCTAAAATACTTACCTAACATGCCGGCTAGCCACGTGGCCATTTACAACGATCTCCGTGGGCCTAGCAATTCGATCACGATGCGCGAAGCCAGTCCAGCTATTTGCATCCGAGATGCGATGCACGTGATCCTGTCCGATCGGGCGGACGCGGCTGTCGTTGGGGTGACCGGAACGCGATTGAGCCTCACAAAGGCGATGCATGCTGTCCAGCAGGAGGAAGTTGGCTTACTTAATGGTGAACCATCGCGGGCATGTCGTCCCTTCGACCTGCATCGCAACGGAATGGTCCCCGGAGAAGGCGCCGCAGCCATTTTCGTGGAAGAGTTGAACAGCGCGAGTCGGCGAGGTGTTCATATCTACGCAGAAGTTCTGGCTGCAGCCTCAGCGGCTGTGATTGACCGAAACCGTGTTGCACGCCGTAGGGAAGCCATGCGTCTGGCGATGACGGGGGCGCTTCAGGAGGCACACTTAAAACCCACGGATATCGGTTTCGTCATGGCACATGGATTAGGTACGCAGACTTGCGATGTGGAAGAGGCAGCAGCCCTGAGCGACGTCTTCGGTCCAGCTGGAGTCCCCGTGATTGCCGCGAAGAGTTATTTCGGAAATCTCGGTGCGGCAAGTGGGCTTGTGGAAATTATTTTGGGAATCTTGGCGCTGCGCCATCGACAATTGTTCGCCACGCTCAATTATGAAACTCCGGATCCGGCATGTCCCGTTGACGTTGTCACCGAACCACGCTCACCCCGAGTGCCAAGGTTTATGAACGTCAATGTCACACCTCAATGTCAGGCCTCCGCAGCGATCATTGGTGAGGTTGCCGGCCTATAGTGACGAATAAGAGATCGAAATTGAGTCGGTAGGCTCACTATCGGGCAATATTGTCTGATATGTGCATCAGATCTGCAGGTGAAGCAACCACCCATTGGTGAAGCACGCTTGTCGTGCCTGCCGAAGCGGGAGAGATGCGCACGGCACCTGACAAGCAGGCCCCTCCGCAGGGTGGTTTTGGGGGCAGCGAGCCAAGTTCAGGTGATCAGGCTAAAGACGAGATACAGACACGATTATGCGTTTGACGGGAGATGAAGGTTGCCGCTGGCGTTTCGAGAAACCGCCGAAGTTACCATGATCCGTCCGGATCGATTCATTACCATTCGCGGGGCAAGAGTTCACAACCTTAAGGGCATCGACCTCGACCTGCCTAAGGGCAAGGTTGTTGTTATTTGCGGTCCAAGTGGCAGCGGGAAGACGAGTCTGGCCTTCGACACATTGTTTGTAGAAGGACAACGGCGCTACATCGACAGCTTTTCGACACGCATCCGTCAGCGGTTGGGTGATATAACCCCACCAGATGTGGACCACATCACTGGTCTTTCTCCGACTGTGGCTATCATGGGGCGACCGACCTCGCGACTGCACAAAGCGACCGTGGCCACGTTGACGGGCATCCATCACCATCTCCGTTTGGTTTTTACCCATCTTGGCAAGGTCTTTTGTTATCGCTGTGGCCGCCGAGTCCATATCTGGAATCCTCTCTCGATCGAGGAATTCGCAGTCCACCGTTGGAGACGTCCCCTGCGTATGATGATTGCCTTTCCGTTGGGGACAACGGACAGGTCCGCAGAAGATCAATCTGTTGAATCTACGTTGCATAGCCTCCGTGCCGATGGGTGGGGACGAGTCATTATCGGGAACCACATCGTTAACCTGACATCAGCCGATTTACCATTGGGGACCATCCAGCAAGGAACACAGGCGGCGGATGAGCATTCTTCGGAAACGCAACCAGTCACAAAGTCGTCAGAAGACCTTTCGTCCATCCTCGTCGTGGCCGATCGTCTGACGATTCACGAGGAATTCCCGAGGCGATTCCGCGAGACATTGGACCGACTCTCGGCAGAAGGCAGAACCAGTTGCACGATTTTCATTGCTGGGCGTGAAGAGCCATTGGACGGAGAGATACCTGGCGTTGTTTTTGCACCAATGGAAATCGATGGCGAGGCATGGACACGGTACGACTTCCCCTTGACATTGAGATGTCTGGCCTGCCAGATCGATTACCAGTTGCCATATCCCGACCTATTAAACTTCAATACGGCGGCGGGGGCGTGTCCCAGGTGCGAGGGGCTAGGGACCGTGGAGTCTTTAGATGCGGCTCAAATCTTTCCGGATCGCAAACTCAGTCTCTCCGAAGGGGCTGTGGGCCCGTTTCGCTCTGCCAGCTTTTCCCGCTTTCACCAAAGACTGCTGGAATTCGCGAAGAGAATAAAGATCCCCGTTGACCGTCCCGTCAGCGAGCTTTCAGATGGGCAACTCCGGTGGCTGCTTTATGGTTCTCCTGAGGACCGGTCTTCATGCCTCGATCAGATCTTCCGTGAGCTAGAACGTTATCGCTACAAACCGCAAATCAGGGTGTTTCTCAGCCGTTGGCGAACGAAACAGCCTTGTCCCGCTTGCCGGGGTGTCCAGTTGCGTCCGGAAGCCCTCGCAATCAAGCTGGTGCCAGATATGGCAGAGAAAGAAACAGCGGTGATGGCAAATTCGCAGCCGTCACTATCCACCCGCAGGGGAGAGGGGCTAAATATCGCGGAGTTTTGCAATCAGACCGTGTCTCAAGCAAAGACTTTTTTGGAACATATCGACGTCTCTGAGGAGGTTAATCCCGGAGCTAAACTCGCGATCACTCAGGTTCGACAGCGATTACGGTTGCTTGAGTCACTCGGTCTCGACTATCTGACGTTGAACCGGCCCGCCGACACACTCAGTCAAGGAGAATTTCGAAGGACTTTATTGAGTGCCGCCTTCGGATCAAGCCTCGTTAACGTGATTTACATTCTCGACGAACCATCGCTCGGCCTTCACCCGAGTGATGTCGGTCGGCTCCGCGAGGCCTGTTTATCGCTCCGTGACCGCGGCAATACAGTAATTATGGTCGAGCACGAGGAAGCCCTCATGAGGTGTGCCGACTGGATCATCGAGCTAGGACCAGGCGCGGGTGAACGCGGTGGGCAGGTCGTGTTTCAGGGAACATTATCGGATCTTCAACGGTCAACCACACTGACCGCTGAGTATCTTTCGGGCAAGCGCCGTCTTGTTCACGATAAGACACGGCGAACCCCCGCCGGATGGATTAAGTTGGTGGGAGCCACGGGACATAATCTGAAACATGTGACGGCCGAATTCCCGCTCAACGTTCTTTGTGTGGTCACAGGCGTGAGTGGAGCAGGCAAGAGCAGCCTCATTGAAGAAACGCTCTACCCAGCGCTCTGCCAACGGCTATTCGAAAAGAGTTTGCCCTCCCTTCCCTTTGAAGACTTGATGGGAGAAAGGCAGATTTCCGATGTGTTGCTGGTGGATCAAAGCCCCATCAGCAAGACGACACGCTCGAATCCGGCAACGCTTCTCAAGGTTTTTGATGATATTCGCGCCGTCTTTGCCCAAACAAGTGACGCCAAGACGCGGGGATTCACGGCCGGTCATTTCAGTTTCAATTCCGGCAATGGCCGGTGTGGGCAATGTCAGGGAGAAGGCTTCCTTGAGGTCGATATGGAATTCCTCCCGAACATGGAGGTCACATGCCCTGATTGCCATGGTCGTCGTTACCGGCCGGAAGTGCTTTCCGTGCTGTATCGCGGGAAAAGTATCGCCGACGTGCTGGACATGACTGTACGTGAGGCCTATTTCTTCTTCCGTGGTCACGCGGGGATTCAAGCGAAGCTCCGTCGTTTGATGGATGTCGGGCTTGAATATCTTCGCCTTGGGCAGGCAACGCGAACATTGTCGGGTGGAGAATCCCAACGACTCAAACTGGCATCCTATTTCACACGGTCTCGTAAAAAAGCGACTTTATTCATACTCAATGAACCGACGAGTGGACTCCATCCCCATGATATTGTTCAACTCCTTCACTGTTTTGAATCGCTATTGGCATATGGCCATTCGCTCATTGTTATCGAGCATAACGTCCATGTCATGGCAGCGGCGGACTATATTATTGATTTAGGCCCGGGGCCAGCAGAGCGGGGGGGAACGATTGTGGCCCAGGGATCGCCAGAAGATGTTGCCCGCGTTCCTGAGTCGATAACCGGTCGGCATCTGCGTGGGATCCTAACAGGTACGAATTAGGCTCATCCATCCTTGGGATGCGTTGGTGAGAGCGAACTCACCGTTGAAGGCGGAAATACCAGTGTGAAGGTCGTAATTCACTATGTTCTCGGATCATCTCGATCGATATGCGCGGCAAATCTCCTATCCGAGCTTCGGAGTGGAATCCCAACAGCGGCTTTTGACGAGCCGTATCTTCATTTGCGGCTGTGGCGCACTGGGAACGACGCTAGCCAACCACCTTGTGCGGGCTGGCGTCGGATTTGTGCGGATCGTCGATCGAGACCTTGTGGACGAGGTCAATCTGCACCGCCAGATCCTCTTTGAGGAAAGCGATGCCGCCCAGTCCCTTCCCAAGGCCGTCGCAGCGGCTGAGCGTTTACGGCGTGTCAACTCGCAGGTCTTCGTAGAATCCATCGTTGCCGATGTGAGGGCCAATAATATTCAGCAATTCGCGTCTGACGTGGACCTGATCCTTGACGGTTCGGACAATTTCGAGACGCGTTTCTTGTTGAACGACTTTTCGCTGAAATACAACATTCCCTGGATCTCTGCCGCTTGTCTGGGAACACAGGGGCAAGTGCTCGCGATTATCCCGGGTAGGACTCCTTGCTTGCGTTGCGTGATCCCGGAGCCACCGCTGCCGGGATCGGTCCCTACGTGCGAGACGGCCGGAATCCTTGGCCCAATCGTCGGTGTGATTGCTTCGATTCAGGCGATGGAGGCCATCAAAATCCTCGCCCACAAATGGGAGGCGGTGATTACCGACTTGATTTCTGTGAACCTTTGGCCGTTTCGTATCTACCAAATTGCGATTTCGAATCTGAAGGAACCAAATTGCCCAGCATGCCAGCTTGGGCAATACGAGTATCTCTCTTCGACGCGGATATCACGAGCCGCCGTTTTGTGCGGGCAACAGAGCGTGCAAATCAGGCCGCCAGCACCGGCAAAATGTGATTTTGAACAGCTGTCGCAGCAATGGGAAAGTCTCGGTGTTGTCGAGCAGTCGCCCTTTTTCTTGCGGTTGCGGACGCCTCAATGGACACTGACCCTCTTTCCGGATGGCCGCGCAATCATCGCCGGAATCAACGACGTCTCACTTGCACGTTCGATCTACGCCCGCCTTGTGGGAACCTGATAGGTCATCACGAGCGCGTATTGGGTTTTCCCGTGGCAATATTGAAAATTTCACTCACGGGGCTTGAGTTGGCCACTCTTTCAAGTCAGTCACCTTTATGGCATCAGTCCGGGCGTTGGGGCTTAATTGGAAAGCGATCACGATGTTCATTCCCTCTTTTGGAACCTGCGTTCGCACGACCAGGCGTGTCACCCCAGGATTCTGTCGCTGCGGGGGCGGCGGATTGGCCGAAAGGGTCTCGAAAACGACATGATCCGGGCTTAACACGATGGCCTTAATCGTCTTATCTCCAAGCTTCAGATCCGCTTCTTTTCCACGAACCTGGACCTTCGCCTCGGTGTGAATCTGCCATTGGACGGACTGCCCGCTGTGCCCCTTGATTTCATCGTGAACAAGGACCCAATCCTTGCCCAAGATGGCGACCCCACGTTGGACGGAATCGTTCTCCCCCGCTTTTGGCTCGCTTTTCTCTTGACGATAAGCACCAGTCAGATCAACCACGGCATGCTTTCGCAGATTATCGTGATAGAACTTGACAATCGGGGCCTTGGCTTTGGGATTCTGATTTGCACCATCGAACAAGAGCGTATTCTGGCCTTCGGTCCCAAGGCGGTAGTAGGTCCACCGCTGCGCGCCGAAGTATCCCGGCAAATTGTAATCGTCGGGTCCAAGGTCGAAGACCCAACGTTGGCCAAGGGCATCCATCACGAAACTTCCCAGTTCCAAATGGCTGTGATTGACCGTGTTATCACCACCCTTCAGGCCGACAAAGACGGCCTGATCGGTCCAGTCGGTCCGCATCATGACCACGTCCGAGTTGCGAAACCAACGACTGGTCGGTTCATCTTCCAGCCGCGCGGAGGGCCGAAAATACCACCAGAGATGGAGCGGCGATTCTCCGCCGATCCGTTCCAATTCATGCCAGGCATAAATTGGCCGTTGAAACCTCTTGGCCAGCCACAGCATAATTGGTGCTCCGCCGACCCGCGAGCCGCCGTCAGCAAAGTTGAAGGCAAGTCCGCTCGGGCCGATAACGTGGATTCGGAAGTCCCCTGCGCGGTCAAACCCCGGCTGCTTCGACAGTTCGAAATCCGTCCCCAGCGCCGTTTCCAAGGCCGCGAGCATGTAAACGGTATAATGAGTTGCGTAACTCCAGTAGCCGGGGCCTTCTGCCCAATCCCCGTCCGGGGCATAATTCGCCAAAGCGCGTGGGATGGATTGAATCGCCTGCTCGACAATATAGCGAGACAGTTCCGGCTCCTCATCGGCAATCGCGAGGGCACCGATAGTCATTCCGCCGTTGCAGACTTGATTCCAATTCCATGTCGTCTTCGTCCACCAGGTTCCCTTCCGATAGACCTTTTCACCCTCCTTAAGCCCCTTCTCAATAATTGCCTGACGAATGACCCGCCGTTGTTCCGGCGACATGACAGAATAAAGCCAATCGTAGCCGATGGCCAGAGCGTGGGTCATCTCGGCGGTATCAAGGAAATGCGACGGATTCCAATCGGGGAAGTCGGCAGCCGTGAGCATTTCCCGAATGGCCCGATCGGCAAACCTTTTGTCCCCGGTCAACCGATAAACCGTGGCCAGGACATAGACCCGACTCAAGCATCGGCGACTTTGATCAAGTAGCCTCGGACCTATCAACCGGTGCTGGACGGGTTCCTGGCGCAGGATCTCCTCTGCATCGCGCTGAACATGCTTGAAAATTGCCTGGGCCGTCGCGTCAGCCGAAAGCAGTTCTTTGACGCGGATTTCGTCCTGACGAACTGCGATGAGGCGAGGATGTTCCCTCTTTAAAGTTGCCAGAACGTCGTCCGCCCCTGCAGTGCTGAACATCGCTAAAAGACAAACGATTGCAAACGCGATAGCGCAATTTTGAATTCCCAAAATTTTCATCATCCATTCTCCTTTCTCACATCATTGAACCAATCGGGAAGTGGGGTCCCGGCCTTTCCGGCCAGCTAAATGAGAATGATCATGGCTAGCGACGGCGCACGCAAGTGGGAGGACGTAAGCGGGGAAGCGCCGGAAAGTGAGGGTGACGCCGCATTAGTGAGGGGGCGTATAGCAGCGACCCGATGAGGAGGTGACGCATCGATATAACATCATCGTGATCGTGGATAATTGTGACAATGTTTATGTCGTGTCCAGAGTCATATTTTGTTCCGAAAGTGTCAATGATTAATGCCATTATATTATTCCTATTTCTTCTGTCTTTTGTTTTTGGAAGAGTTTGCGCAAACCACACCCTTGACATTGGCGTCAGGAGTGTTAGTCTATTGAAACTAGGTAGGGGAAATGATTTCTTCGTCATACCGCTTTGAAACAGGGCAGCGGTAAGACGAAGACGGGTCAATTGCCCGTTGGACGATCCCAACCCTGCAGGCCGTCGCGGGGTGAATGGGCATTACAGGTGAGATGACGGCGTGTGTTGGAGTGAATGCTCTCAAACGAGGAGGAACAAACAATGAACCGTCTGAGCATCCTGAGTCTAGCGGCTGTGAGTATCGTTGTTGTTGCGGCCTTGGCCGTGAGTGCCGGTCCATGCGACCAACCCTGTGCCCCCCCGGCATGCCAACCGGCGTGCGAGCAACCGGCTTGTGAACCGGCATGCGAACCCGGTTGCGCTCGGGTTGGCCTGTTGGCTCGGATTCGTGGCCGGTTAGAATTGCGTCGTGCGGCAGCCTGCTGCCAGCCGGCTTGTGAACAAGAGGCCTGCCAACCAGCTTGCGAAAAGGCCTGTGAACCTGCTTGCCAGCCGGCTTGTGAACCGGAATGTGTGAAGCCGGCCCGCTGCTGTGGCCTTTTGGCTCGTCTGCGTGCTCGGCGTGCTGCTGACTGCTGCGTGACCGAGGCGGCCCCGGCTGCCGAGGCTCCCGCGGCTTCCCCTGCCGAAGCGGCACCTCCCGCAGCTCCCCAGCCGGCTCCGGCCCCTGCCACCAACTGAATAGGCTACCAATGGTTCACCGGGGGTGGCCAATTGGCTTTCCCTCTGGGTGAGCATGGCCTATCCGACACGGTGAGAGAGTCAACCAGTGTGCCCTGTTCGCTGGTGACCGAAAACCAAGGTGACCCAGTCACGCCTGAAGCCGATCCCCAGTGGTTTGGGGTCGGCTTTTTCGTTGCGCTGGCTAGCCCTTTCGAGGTTCTTCAATCAATGTCACAATGAAGTGAATGCTGGTTTGCCCCTAATGAGATGAACGGATGTTGGAGAACGAAGAGACTCGGCCAGTGAGCAATCGCGGAGGTTGGCGAGATGATTTTTGCTCGGAGGCAAGGCGATGAAATGTCCTTACTGTGGCGAAGACGATGACCGGGTTACTGACAGCCGGATTGCGGAAAACGGCTACGCAATCCGCCGACGGCGTCAGTGCAACAAGTGTGGAAAACGATTCACAACCTATGAACGCATCGAGCGGAGGCGATTGAAGGTCGTGAAAAAAGACGGTTCGCGAGTCCCCTATGATCGGAACAAGATCAAAACGGGGCTTGAGAAGGCCTGTTGGAAAAGGCCAATTAGCGATGAACAAATTGAGGCAATCGTCACGGCTATCGAGGACGATATCGAAAAGAACTTCGAGAGCGAAGTGGAAAGCCGTTATATTGGGGAACTGGCGATGAAACATCTACGCGAGTTGGACCAAGTTGCCTACGTTCGTTTTGCCAGTGTTTATCGCCAGTTTGAAGATGTTCACGATTTTGTGGAAGAAGTGCGTCCCATGCTCAATCCGGAAAACGCGACTGACAGCAGGGTATGGGAATAATGCCACCCCGTAATGAACAATTCCAGGTCGCGCCCGTCTGATCCCGCTTTGCCGTGACGCCAGATAGCCTACGCTCAGACCTCTCAGGGAGTTTTTTACGTCCCGCTCTTTGCAGGAACTCGCTTTTCAATGTGCGGCTCGAGTCGGTCCATTGTTGGCGACTCCGTGGTGGGCGATTCAGGCTGAGATCGCCAGGGACGTACAACTCTGTGTAATAGGACGATGATGCACGGGACAAGAATTGTTCGAATGACGAAGGTGTCGAGGAGGACACCCAGTGCCAGAGCAAAACCCAGCTGATGCATGGTTCGTAAAGAACCACTGATCATGGCAATGAATGTCCCCGCCATAATGATACCGCAACTGGTGATGATGCCACCTGTCTTGCGTAGAGCCGATCTTAGTCCCTCCTCGAAGCCGAGTAGTGTCTGTTCCTCGACCACTCGTGTCACGAGATAAATATTGTAGTCCTCCCCCACAGCCACTAGGATGACGAAGAGGAATGTTGGCAATTTCCAGTCCAGGCCGTGATAAGTCGCTCCATGAAGCCACGCGAACAATAGTTCGGTCACACCGAGTGTCACGTAATAGCCCCAAATGACGGAGAGGACCAAGAATATGGACAGAAACGGTTTTCGGAGGATCAAAACCAAAACGAAAAGTACGGCGATCGGCACGAGCTGTTGAATCACCTTCTGATCACTGAGCGTGACTGCCCGCAGATCCCGAATGCCGGGTGTGGTTCCGGTGAAGTAGAACGCCGCTCCTTTCCACTCCGGATTCTTGGCAGACCAGTCATTCAAATAGGTTTCGAGTGCATCCAGGAGTTGAATGCTTTCGATCGAAAAAGGATCATAGGGAAAAATGACGTCCAAACGGGCAACTTTTCCTTGATAAGGTCCATCCTGGGCCACATACATTGCCTTTGCCCGCCCACTAATCACACCACGTCGTAAGGAGCCAAAAAGCCCCGATCGACCGCTCTTCTCTCCCAAAGGATCGGCGAGGCTTCGCACGGTCTGAATCGGTTTGATGCGGTTTCCCGCTGAGTCCGTGTATTCCATTTGGTAGAGTGCCGTGACAAGCTCGGGCAATCGTCGGTAGCGGTCAGGGCCCTCATTGAAATTCGCCGTCGGATGATAGACAAGAATAGTCACGGGGCCAGTCTCCCCTGCAGGAAAATACTCCCGCAGCAGACTCGTCCCCTTAACGCATTCTCGGTCGTGGCCAAGCTCGCTCAGCAAGTCATAGGTCAGCTCCACGTCCCAGGCTTGCCAGACAAAGGGTGCCATCACAAGAAGAGAACCAATCAGGATCAGTCCTGGAGCCTTCAACACGCCACCCGCAAGCCAGTTCCAGAACCCTTGCGAATAGCCGCCGAGGATGCGGCGCTTGCCGAGGCTGATATCGTCCGAATCATTTCCAGATGAAATATCAATCCGGAAGGGCCAGAAGATTTTGCGTCCCAAAACACAAAGAATCGCTGGGGCCAACGTCAAACACGCTGCAAGTGCCACAATCAGGGCCACGGCGATCGCCGGACCACCGTTGCGGAATTTTCCAAAGTCGGAAAAGAACATCATGCCAAGCCCCAGAATCGTTGTTCCAGCACTTGCGAAGAGGGCCGCGCTAACGCCATCAAGCGCCTTTGCTGCCGCCTGAATGACGCCAAATCCTTTACTTAACTCTTCCTTGTACCGCGAAATAAGGAACAGACAATAATCTGTACCACTGCCAAAGAGAACGACCACGACAAAGATCTTCGTTGTCTTAAATACGGCGAACTCGAACCAATTTGTCTTCAGACTAATTCCGGCAAGAATGGCCAACAAGTCAAACGCCGTGAACACAGCGGCTGCAATGGCAATCAGGGGCACAGCCGCGAGGAGTGGTGCGCGATATACAACCAGAAGAATAATGACGATCAACCCAATCGTTGCCAATTCCGTGTTGCGGATACTTTCCTCGGCAGCGATGAGCATTTCTGTGCCGACGGCCCCTGATCCTGTCACGCCCAATTCCAGGCCATGCGGTTTCTGGGGAGACTGCTTCAATTGATCCAGCTTCTCATAGATTGCTAACAGGGGCTTCATGTTTTCCACAGACATGATCTCGCCCTTGAGCAGCAAAATGATGAGCGCAGCCTGCCCGTGATCAGACACCGGACTGATGAGCTTTTTACCGACGACTTCAGTCCGTGGCCCAATGATATTCACAATGGGCGATTCTTCCCCCTCCTTGGGCTGATAATAATTTGTGATGACTTCCGAGAAATCCAGATCCTGCTCTGTGAGCGGCCCATCGCGTCGAGCCATCACGATGACCACATCACTTTGTGCATTCGCTTGTCCGAAGGCCGCGGCGCGGAGTTTTTCTGCCTGAACACTGGCCACGGTCCCCGGAAGATACGCAAAGTCTCCGTCCCGCGCAACATCATCCCAGTACGGGGCCGCCAATCGCAGAATAACGAACACTGCTCCCCATCCGACAAAAACAAGCGGCCAATAACGCGTGATTAGATAGCTCGCGTAGCGAAACACAGTGTTCCCCCGGATGATGAAACGGTTTCGTCATGCCCTTGCCGACACAAGGGCAACGGCACTTATCCAAACCCTGCGTCGCCGTTACCTTAATCGTATCAAATCTGCCGGATCATCCAAGATGAATCACTGATAATCCCATAGGAACACTGCCTTCGGTGCGATCAAGAATGCCGGGTATAGAAAGATGGCAAAGAGGGTAACCTGGACGAGTTGCGAAGACGTTGCGTCCAACGTCGGTCGAGAAACATGCTAAAAAACGCAAGCCGAAGGGCCAATCCGAGAGGCGCACTGGACCTGACAAGTAGGTCCCTCCGAGAGGCACATTCGGAGGGGCATGCTTGTCATGCCCGGCCATGGGAGATGGATGGTCAAACGGTATTTCGCGGACGCGACAAGCGCGTCCCTCCGAGAGGCACATTCGGAGGGCATGCTCGTCATGCCCGAGGAAGTGGAGTGGATTGTCACAGGTAATTTTGCGGACGCGACAAGCGCGTCCCTACGAGGAACGGACCTGACAAGCAGGTCCCTCCGAGGGGCCGCCCCGGCACCATCCCGCTGGCACTTCGAACGACGGCTTCCTGTTATCTCGGACTTCCTTTGGACGTCGGTTCCCGCTAAACTGACTGGGCAGATACTCCTCCGTTTGTAACCTATTTGATCGCTTTGGTATCGAATCTAAATAACGCTCATGATATTTTCAGAGCAGGAAAAGCAACGTCGATGCTTGACCTTAACAAAGGAACACGTCAAATCGTTCGATCCTGCGGAACTTCAGGGCGGTCGTACTCAGGAAAGGGAACAGAATCATGAAGTGGCTTCGACTTGTTCTCAAAATCATCCCATTCGCCATCGGTGTCGCGGTTTTGGTTCTGGTTGTTTTCTGGTTGTCCGGTTTTTTCACGGAACGGGTTACACCGGCGCAGATTGCCGCGGAATTGCCTCGTTTCGATCCATCAAAGGAAGCAATTGAAGCGGTTGACGTGGTCGTCAAACCTGTTGTGGAAGAGGCTGTCGGAACCGTCAAAGCACGAGAGCGAACAACGATCTCAGCACGGGTGATGTCCACGATTACCAAGATTTATGTCCGTGCGGGCGACGAAGTCAAAGCAGGTGATGTGCTTGTGGAATTGGATTCGGCGGCCCTTGAACGGCAACGCAGTCAGGCCCTAGCGTCGGTCCAAGCCGCTGAGGCCGCTCTCAAGCAGATTGAAGACGACCTGAGTCGGGTTGAGCGATTAAGGCAACAGCAGCCTGGTGCCATCAGCGAGCAACAGTTCAACGAGATCCGAACCCGTCGTGATCAAGCCCTGGCAAACTACGAAAAGGCCAAACAGGCCTTGGCCGAGATCGAAGTCACGATTTCCTACTGCACGATTAAATCACCCAGGAATGGCCGGATTATTGATCGTCTGGCCGAAGAAGGGGATACAGCATCACCCGGTGTGCCCCTGCTCACACTTTACGATCCCAGTTCTCTCCGTCTCGAGGTTCCCGTGATCGAGAACCTTGCGGCTCAGCTCGATCTTGGCGAAAAGGTCAAGGTGTACATTGACGCCCTTCAACGAGAGATTGAGGGAACTGTTGACGAAAAGGTTCCACAGGCCGACGCAGCAACACGGACCGTGTTAGTCAAGGTGTCTCTGCCCGAGACTCCGGGACTTGTGGAGGGCATGTTCGGGCGATTGAAGATCGAGGGCGGAGAGCGGAAACATCTTTGCCTGAATGTTGCAGCAATCAAGCGGATTGGGCAGCTGGACTTTGTTGAGGTAGTCAGAGAGGACGGGACCAAAGAACAACGCCTTATCCAGATTGGACGTTTTGGACGGCCGGGACACATGGAAGTCTTGAGTGGTCTCAAAGCGGGGGAAAAAGTTGTAATTCCGCGCAGCGCCAGTGAGGGATCGATGGGAACCGAATCATTTCAACCGACGAAATCTTCGGCTTCGGATCAATGATTGATCGTTTCACCGCAGGGGCCGCGGCGTGCGTTTAACGGATGGGATATTCGTCACCAATCGGTTAAGCGGAGAAAGCGTGCGGGCTACGGAAAGCGAGTGATTGAATAGAATGGCGATTTGCTTGCGGGTTGCGGACATTCAACAACAGTGACAGTCAAAACGGAGGTTCTGACGTGACTCAATCGACAGAGCGAGTCCCATTTCTGACGCGGATCGTCGATGTATTCCTGCGTGGTGATTCCGCGATCATGCTGACGGTGATCTCGGTCATCATCGGGCTAGGGGCGCTATGGATCACGCCGCGCGAGGAAGAGCCGCAAATTGTCGTCCCGATGGCTGATATCTTCGTTTCAGCGCCGGGTCTATCCGCTCAGGAAGTTGAACAACAAGTCACCAATCGCCTGGAACGAATTGTTTATCAAATCGACGGCGTTGAGTATGTCTATTCGATGTCGCGTCCTGAGATGGCGATCATCACAGTGCGATTCTACGTAGGGCAGGACCGAGAAGACTCGCTCGTCAAGCTCCATGCTAAAGTTCAATCATATATCGACGAGGCCCCGACCTCGGTCAAAGGTTGGGTCATCAAGCCCGTCGAAATCGATGATGTGCCCATCGTCAGCGTCACGTTGTGGTCGCGCGATCCGGAACATGTTCATGATTATGAATTACGTCGGGTAGCTGAGCAGCTTCAGAACGAACTGAAATCGGTGCCGCAAACAAATCGGGTGACCATCATTGGTGGTCGTCCACGACATATCCGGGTCGAAGTTGATGCAATTAAATTGGCGGCAAGAAGCACCTCGATCCTCCAGGTTGCCCAGGCCCTGAAAGTCAGCAACGTGAATGTACGGGCGGGGAAATTCGAGCAGCAGGGGCAAGAATTTGTCGTCGAGGCGGGGACATTCGTGCGGGATGCCCTTGAGCTTGAGAATCTCGTCGTCAATGTGGTTCAGAATCGTCCTGTCTATCTGAAGGATGTTGCCCGCGTCATTGACGGCCCGGCGGAACCCGTGTCATACACCTGGATCGGCTTCGGGGCGGCGGCCAAACACCCAGAGCTACCCCGGGAGCATGTCACGCCTGAGGAGCTAAAAGCACGCAACGAGAATATTCCATTGCAGTATTTTCCGGCTGTGACCCTTGCGGTTGCCAAGCAAAAAGGCTCAAACGCGGTATGGGTCGCCCGGGCTATTGAGGAGCGAATGGCAGAATTGGCCAAAACGCATTTGCCCTCGAACGTTTTTTACCGGATCACACGCGACTACGGTGAAACGGCCGACGAAAAGGTCAACGAGCTTGTTGAGGCCCTGGTCGTGGCAGTGTTGACGGTCATTGGACTGATCTGGCTCTTCATCGGGTGGCGGGCGGCTGTTGTCATTGCTCTTGCCGTCCCGGTTTGTTATGGTATCACGCTCTTCGTGAACTATCTTGCCGGGTATACGATCAATCGGGTGACGCTGTTTGCGCTCATTCTGGCCTTGGGGCTTCTTGTGGACGACCCAATCACGGACGTGGAGAATATTGCGCGCTATTTTGCGATGCGAATCCTGCCGCCGCGCTCGGCGGTCCTTCGTGCTGTCCAGGAGGTTCGCCCTGCCCTCGTGATGTCAACGCTTGCCATCGTGGCCAGCTTTGCCCCGATGGCATTTATCACGGGAATGATGGGACCGTATATGGCCCCGATGGCCTTGAATGTCCCGGTGACACTGATAGTGTCGCTGATCGTTTCTCTGGTCATCACGCCCTGGATGGCGATGTTTGCCTTGCAGGGTGCAAAGGATCACGGCGAACATCAGGAACAAGGTTATGATGTGACGAAACGACCGGCGTATCGTGTCATACGTGCCATCTTTTATCCAATCCTCAATTTTCGATGGGTCGCCTGGGGCGTGGTTTTGGGAGTGGCGATCCTGTTCTTCGCCTCTCTTCTCCTGCCAGCTTTCCGGCTCGTTCCATTGAAAATGCTCCCCTATGACAACAAAAACGAATTCCAGATCGTGATCGATATGCCGGAGGGAACAACGCTGGAGGAAACCGACGCCGTTGCACGACGCATTGCAGCCTATTTGACAACACTTCCAGAAGTGCGGGATTTTCAGATTTACGCTGGCTTATCGTCGCCCATGGATTTCAACGGGATGGTCAGACACTATTTCCTTCGTCAGGGCAGTCATCTGGCCGATATCCGTGTCAATCTCCTGCATAAAGACTATCGTGCCCAGCAATCCCATGAGATCATTCTCCGCATCCGCAATGATATTGCCCAAATTGCCAAAGAAACAAATGCCAACATCAAACTCGTTGAGGTTCCACCGGGACCACCTGTGATTTCCACCATCACAGCCGAGGTCTATGGTCCGCCGGAGGCTTCGTATGATCAGATCATTGCCGCAGCGAAAGCCGTCGAATCAAGGATGCAACGGGAGCCGGGCATCGTCGATGTGGATATCAGTGCCGAAGCCGATCAGGAAAAAAGGCTCTTTATCACCGATCAACCAAAAGCTGCTCTTTCGGGCGTTTCGAAAGAAATCGTTGCTCAGACTCTTCAGGCAGCCCTGAGCGGTTACCCGGCAACCGAGCTCCACATCCCAAGCGAGGTCAATCCGCTTCCCGTGATCCTGCGACTTGCACGGTCGGAACGATCGGCTGAGGATGACCTGGCCGAACTCTATGTCCCGGGAACTCAGGGGCAGTTGCTGCAACTGGGATCGCTTGGCAAGTTCGTCTCAACAAATGCCGATGGTAGCCCCTTGCTGGAGGACAAGACGATCTTTCATAAAAACTTACAACGGGTCGTTTATGTCTTCGGTGAGGTTGCCGGGCGGCCTCCCGCTGATGCGATCATCGACATGCAGATGGATTTGGCCCCACAGGCGGAGCTTCCGAACAAGCCGCGAGTGATTCGGCCGGTGGAAAGTCGCACCTGGTTCCACCCGGGCGGCGGCGACTTCTGGAGTATGCCGGAGGGCTATCAAGCCGTCTGGACGGGGGAGGGCGAGTGGAAAATCACGCTCGACGTTTTCCGCGATCTGGGAATTGCCTTTGGAGTGGCACTGGTCGTTATTTTCATCCTCCTGATGTTCGAAACCAAATCGCGCGTCTTGCCGTTGATCATCATGCTAGCAATTCCCCTGACGCTGATCGGGATCATGCCAGGATTCTGGATTCTGAACATGATCACCAATCGCCCTGTGGGAGGGTTCGCTAACCCCGTCTTCTTCACGGCGACAGCCATGATCGGCATGATCGGTTTGGCGGGGATTGTGGTTCGCAATTCGGTGGTCCTGATCGACTTCATTCATCACAGCTTGTTGGATGGCTTTGACTTAAAGGAAGCCATCATCAGGAGTGTCGCGGTTCGCCTCCGACCGATCATTTTGACTTCGGCAACGACACTGCTAGGAAACTGGGTGATTACGCTGGACCCGATTTTCTCCGGTTTGGCCTGGGCGATCATTTTCGGGATCTTCGCTTCAACGGCCTTTACGATCGTGGTTATTCCTGTTGTTTACTGGTTGCTTTATGCCAAGCGCGGCGGGGCCATTCAGGCGCCCAAGCAAGGTCAAGAAACCGCTTCCGCAGAGACCCCATGACGGTGGTTGGCAATTGCTGGCGGTGGTTCGGAAAATCCCAATCCAACGGGCGATCGTCGCCCACTGAGCTTCAGTCCACACCAGTGCGGTTGACTTTCAAACGGAACGTCGAAGGAGCAAATCGCGAGCCGTATCGAGATCCATAACGAGGTGTGTCCACAACCGCAAATTCGATTTTTCGATCAAGGGCAGCAACGCCTCGGTTTTGGACCGATGACACTCGCTACATGGCCCCGCAATAAGGACAACATATTTGTTCGGTTGACGAGCCAGCGCGACCAGATCGTTAATCTCAAATAGTGTCACCACCTGGACGGGACATTCTTCCAGAATGGGACCTTCCGGCGAGTAGGGGCGAAATTGGACGTCGCCGACCCAGCCCGCCCGAGTCATGGCCTCGATTTCCTCCTCCTTGATCGCATTCTCCTCCTTAAGTTTCTTAAGAAATTGCCCAAGCATGCCATGTTCGTCCGCTGCTGCCGCGAATGATGTGATGACAATATCGACTTCGCTTGCTCGTGCAAACGACTGTCGGACGCTGGGATTTTGGCGGACCCGTTCGTATTCTTCACGAGAAACGAGCGTCTCGGAAAACAGGCCGACGTATTCCACAGGCGTGATTGCCTCGGAAAAATATCCAAAATAGGTGATCGGATCCTTGTAAGGCTGATCAATAAAAAAACCGCCCGCAGACAGAGCATGCAGCACCAGGGGAGGGCATTCCAGATCGGAATAAATCCGTTGCGCCAGCCGTTTGGCAACCATCATTGAGGAGTAGCCCGCCCCCAGTGCGATGTGAACCTTCGGTTTCTTCTTCCCAAGTTGCCGGACCAAACGATACACAACGTCCGCGGCAACAGCGCTCACGTTGCGCGCAGCTTCTGGGCCACGAACATTGGCGACGATCACAGATTCTTCACTGCGAACATCTTGCAGACCATACGTCTGAATGATATCGCGACTCAAGCGCGACTCCCGAGGCGGCGAGAGAAGCAAATAACGACGCCGAAGGGCCTCCCAAAACAGGGGATAGATCCTTTCACGGGTTAAATCTTCGCGGCCCAGATTCTTTTTGGCCCAGGCAGCCACGGCGGCCGCAGCGCCCCGCCGAGAAGTTGCTTGTTCATCCACGTTGTTTCCAAACTGGCGGCCAAGCTGCTCAATAAACCGTTCGCAGATGGCAAAGACAACTTCATCGCTTTCCTGAGCAGGATGCCATGATCGACGTCGCGGACTCAAGGCGACTTCCTCCTTCACAATGCTTGATCAACTCACCTTCGACTTAGATTGATAGTTTTTCGCAAATGCTTACAAGAGACCATCCCATGGTAAAGACAAGCATTCGTCAAGACTCTGCCTGCAAATTCACCAACGTTAATAAAGGAATTGTTGCAAAAATCGTATGTTTCCCACTCTAGCAACGCAACTGGCGGCTATCAAGCGACCCACCGATTAGGATGCCTCACGACCATCGACGCAAAAATATGGAGGCACTACCAATATGCGGGGTCACTTCGGATTCTCATGGGCATGTGTCATCACGGACACCGGTTTCGTGTGAATCCGTCCGGAGAGATGGCGATCGAAGACGTTCATAGTAGAATACGGCAAATAAAGCTGGACCGATACCGAGAGATTGCCAATTCGTTCTGATTGTGATTTCCGAATCTGTCTTGATATACCACTGTGCTGACCGGTGATTCATTCCCATTTTTTGGCAAACCTCACGCTATGCCGAATGAAAAAGGACAGTGCGATGGAGAAAAACCCCTTATGCGAAGGCCAGTTGCCGGGCGTTATTCATCGCAAAAGTGGTGACAGCTCACGCACCATACGTCTCGGACCGTATCAGCTGGAGACGTTGATTCAGCCTGAAGAAGAGATCTCAGCCACCTTTTACCGGGTCTGTATTGATCCGCAGCAAAAGACGGCGGTGAGTTATCACCGTGTGGCCGAGGAGTTTTATTTCGTCCTATCGGGTCATGGTATGGGAATTATTGGTGGCATCGCACTACCTTTAAAGAAGGGTGATTTCCTGCGATTGCCCCCGGAAACAACCCACCAGTTTGTCACTGAAGACGAACCGCTGGAAATGCTTAACATCCATTGTCCTGGTTCCCGTCCCGATCGAGATGTTTACTTTGTTGGAGAGAAGCCCGAAGGATTTCACGCACCGCCTGAAACCGGTTCGGCACCAGCAGGCTCTTAATCCAGCACACAGGCGAGGTCTTGGCATCGATTGTTGAATAGCTATTAACGTAACCGTATAACGAAATAATACGTTCGATCCGCAGACTGCAGGCAGTGAATGTGTGCGCGCTTGGTGAGGACGCTTTAAACGAGTTGGGGAGGTCATCATGCTGATTCGATTTAAGGATTGGAAAGTTTTCGCAGTCATATCGGCCGTAATATGCTGTTTGTTTGCCGAAAAGGGGAGATCCCAGGAGACTGAGCGTCCGAATATTGTCCTGATTTACGCGGACGATTTAGGCTACGGCGACATCGGTTGCTACGGTGCGAAGCGAATCCCAACCCCTAATCTCGACCGTCTGGCCAAAGAAGGTCTCCTGTTTCGCGATGCCCATGCGCCGGCGGCAACCTGCACGCCCTCCCGTTATTCTTTGCTGACCGGGCAGTATGCTTTTCGCAAACCCGGCACAGGCGTCCTCCCTGGTGATGCGGCTCTGATCATCGATCCCGGTCAATTGACCCTTCCGCTGATGCTCAAGCGGGCAGGGTACACGACCGGTGTGGTGGGTAAGTGGCACCTTGGGTTGGGATCAGGACGTCCTGATTGGAACGGCGAGATTACGCCTGGCCCTTTGGAGATCGGGTTTGATTACGCTTTTCTTATTCCCGCCACGGGGGACCGTGTCCCATGCGTTTATGTGGAGAATCACCGGGTGGTGGGGCTGGATCCCGACGATCCGATTCAAGTGAGTTACGGCCAAAAGATTGGTGACGAACCTACTGGACGCGAACATCCCGAACTTCTCAAGTACCCGTTCAGCCATGGTCACGATGGAACCATCGTCAACGGGATCAGCCGAATCGGTTTTATGACAGGTGGAAAGAGTGCCCGTTGGGTTGACGAGGACATGGCCGACGTGATCACCCAAAAGGCTCTGGCCTTTATTGAGTCCAATAAGGATCGCCGGTTTTTCCTGTATTTTGCAACTCATGACATTCACGTACCGCGATTGCCGCATCCAAGGTTTGTCGGTAAGAGTCAGTGCGGCTTGCGGGGGGACGTTGTGGTGGAGTTTGACTGGTGTGTCGGCCAGATCCTCGAAGCGCTGGATCGGCTTTCCCTGTCCAATAACACGCTGGTGATCTTCTCCAGTGATAATGGTCCTGTTGTGGATGACGGCTATCAGGACGGAGCGGTGGAGCATCTCGGGGATCATCGACCGGCGGGGCACTTCCGAGGTGGAAAGTATAGTGCTTTTGAAGGGGGGACACGTGTCCCGATGATTATTCGCTGGCCGGGCAAGGTTCCCGCCGGTGCAACAAGCAGTGCCCTTGTGTGCCATGTTGATTTTCTGGCCTCGCTTGCCGCATTGGTTGGGCAGGATCTGCCGGATGGAACGGCTGGGGACAGTTTTAACGTTCTTCCAGCACTTCTGGGTCAATCACAAGCGGGACGTGAAGAACTAATCGAGCAAGCGGGCGCGTTGGCCCTTCGTCAGGGGAACTGGAAATACATTCCCCCGAGAAAGGGACAGGCCATAAACAAAAATACGAATACCGAACTGGGAGTTGACCCGGCCGGGATGTTATTCAATCTCGAAGATGACCCCGGGGAACAGAACAATCTTGTCAAAATGTTACCCGAGAAAGCGAAGGCGATGGCGGAACGGCTGGAGTTTCTCCGCACTGCCGATCGCACCCGTCCTTGACCACTAATTGCCGTTAGACACAGGCAAGGCCTTTGTGAGAGTGCCACGTGTTGCCGAAAGCCAACGCGCCGTTGAGGTCGTGTTGTGCGAGTGCAACATCGGTTCTCTTTCGCTTGCATTTTGGACCGGTGCCGTCATCTCGCAGGCCATTGGAATCGCTTTTGCTTGCACCTGGATTAGTCGCATACCTTGTCGTGCGTCCAGAGGCTTGGCGGCTATTTGGTACTAATCAGAACCATACGAGACAGATATCCCATGATAGCAATGACGAACCGTTATCTATGGTCCTCGTATGGACACCCTCGGAAAAGGCCTTATCGAACAGGAGGTCTCGCGCTCGAGCTTGTCTTGGTCTTGCCGATACTCCTCATTGCCCTACTGGCGATTGTCCAATTCGGACAGTACTTCGCCAACCTGCAGGCGTTAACTTTCGCAGCCCGTGTTGGGGGAGAAGAGGCCGCTGTTTCCGGGACCCTGCCAACGATTGAGGGTGCATCGGTTCCCCCAACTATCGTCAACGCCGTAGATCAGCAACTGTTTTCGGCTGGAATCACCCGGCGGATCATTGTTTTAGAACATAACTTAGGGGGCAGTCAAACCAGTTTGATCACCCCTCATGGTGCCCTGCCACCGCCGAAGTTGGCCTCGGTGCCGCCCGGCCATTATGTGCGGATCGTCATTGTCGTGCCCAAGAGTGAACTGATGCCAAACCTGCTGAAACCCTTCGGACTTTACCTGGCTGCCGCGGATGATGCAACCGTTGTCTCGTACATCATGAAGCACGAGGGGTGAACCAATGCAAATCGGGACCCATCGCGTGGAGATCAATGGAGAGTTGCCAGAAATGAGCCAGTTAGGCATGGTGCTCCGTCTTGCCCGCCGACTGTCGGCGAAAGGGCCATGCGCGCAGCGACCAGTGTGCGGGGTGGCAAGATGCCGTGGCCAAATCTCCGCAAGCCGCCGAGGTATCTCAGCCTTGTGGCTGGTCCTGACACTTCCCCTGTTCCTGATTCTATTCGGTTTTGTGGTGGAGCTGGGACATTTATGGTTGGCCCGTGTTGAATTGGAAAATGCCCTGGAAGCGGCGGCCAGGGCTGCCGTCGAGACCTGGGCGGAATCGGGAGGGGGATCGACCTACCAAGCCCGCCAGGTCGGCGTTGCCTATGCCGCGGCGAATCGGGTCCGCGGTCTTCCACTTCAAATCGGCCTGAATTATGACCCGGCCGCTAGTGTTGACAATCCAAACGAGAATCTGACCTGCTGCGTGAAGCCGAGTGATCCGCTGGGCAACGTCCTTGCCGAGGGAAATCTGGTTTTTGGTGCCATTCGCCGCGATCCTAATGGGTTGTGTCCCATAACGTTTGATGCTGCACGGCGGCCTGGTTGCAGTCCCGGCACGGTCCTGATCGACGCAACGGCCCAAGGGCCAGGAAATCTGGCACAGGACAACGCATGGGGGATTGTTTTCCGGCCTGCCCCGGACCTGCCGGATGGTTTGACTATTGCCAGTATTACGATCGATCTTCAAGCGGGTGGTGGCTCCGGACGATTCGATTTCACGTCGAGTGGACCGATGTTGTCGAACAATAGTCCGATACCCATTTTGCCCTGTCATGCCGATGTTGAAGGTTTTCCCAGTCCCGCTTCACAAATTGTCTTTACGCCGACGTCTGGCTATTCACCAACGTTGACTATCCAATTCTTGCCCGATCCTCTGTCGGGAGATTGGGGTTTTGAGCCAGGTGATCGGATTCGGTTTGGGGCAAAAACGACCGGGGTGTCGTCAGGCAGCGGACAAGATGATGGAGACGGTATTGGCCGCGATCAGGTGAAAGTTACCGTTGTTTTCGCCATCAACGGCATCCCCTTACCGCCAGTTTCTGGCACTTTTTTTGACAATACCGAGACTTCGAACGACTGTCAGCCGACATGTCCTGTTCATCCGTCAGGAATTGAGGACCTACCGTGTCCGCCGGCCAGCTCCCCCAGTAACAATGGTCAATCATATGTCATTCTGGGAGGAGGCTCGGGACAGGATTTTGCGGTTCGCGCACAAGCTGTTTTGGCCGTGCCTAGCCCTATTTGCAAACTTTTCGGTTTAACGATGCCGCGGTACAGAGTTTCAGCCAAGACAATCGCTATTCATTCGTGTGCGGAGCAACGGACACGCTTACAAAGGGTGGACCAGTACATTTGTGCAGAGCGGTAACGCTCCAAGTGGAAACACTGGAGGCGGTGGTTGTGCCATATTCTCAGTTGTCTAGAAGACCACATGAACGACGTGCACCATGTTGACACTTAAACTGAAGCAAGGACCTAGACACCGAAAAGGTGCTTTCACCCTGGAAGCCGTCCTTGTGCTCTCGATACTCATTCTCGTTACGATTGCTGTCTTCCAATTTGCAATCGTTATGCTCATTGAACAGAGTATTACGCACGCGGTCACCGTGGCGGCTCGTGAAGCGGGAAAAGGGGCCGATATCGACGCGACTGCGGAATCTGTTGATGCCGTCCTCGCGATTCATGGTCTCCGCATTGGTTCGGGGGTCTCGCTTGTTCTTGAGGACCCGCTGGCCATCCCCAGTGTGCTTGTTCGAGGTCAGATAGCGTGCCAGCCTCCGAGCCAGCCGGTGATTCCGCCGGGTTATGTTCGGGCCACGCTTTGCGTCAATCTTAGTCAACGACCGTTTTTGAACGCGCTGAAGACCTTTTGTCTGGACTTCTCTGAGAGGACATTTACGGTGTCAGCCGTTGCTCGGCGAGAGTTCACCGGCCCGCCAGAAATCACGCCTCGCCCTGAGTGCAATTGCCAGTAAAAAGGCATGACCCGAAAACATAAAGCTCTCGGGAAAAAACGGGGTTCAGCTACCACGCTGAACCCCGAATCATTTTTGCAACAAAGCGTTCCCCACTGACATGCGCCGCAGTAATCTGCGGTGGGTTGGGCTAACCTTTGTCAGCGCTCCTCGGGGCGATCGGGGCGTCCCTCAGGCCGATCGGGTCGTTTTGGAGGCCCCGGCGGCCCGGAACGACCAGGTTCACGACCTGAAGGAGGTCCCGGTGGTCCGAAGCGGCCAGGTTCAGGGCCTGGAGCTCCGGGGCGCATTTCTCGTTCCAGCGATCGCATCAACAGATCCGCCATGTCGCCGAAACCTTCACGACGGAGAAGCTCCGCAGCCCGTCGCGCTCGTTCCACTCGTTCCGGTGGCATGGGGCCAGGAGGCGGCAATGGTGGACGTCCCTCCCGCAGTGCAGCCATTTCTCTTTCCATTCTGCCCAATTGTTGCTCCAATTCACGGACCTCTTCTTCCCGGCCTCCTTCCCTGGCCCGATGCAAACGCTCACGCACATCATTCATGGCCCGTTCCAGACGCTCCATGGCCTGTTCGCGCACCACCATGGGAGGGACCTCCCCACGAGGCGGCAGCATTGGAGCGCGGCCTTCTCGGACATCCCGCATAGCTTTCTCTAATTGCTCGAGGTGTCGCTCGAGGTCCCGAACCAATTCCTCGCGTCCTGCCTCACGTGCCTCGCGAAGTCGCTCGCGGAGCTCAGCTATTTGCCGTTCGAGTCGTTCAAGCATGCCCGCACGGGCCTCTGGTGGAATTGCACCTTCCGGCGGCCGCGCTCCTCTGGCTCGTCGAAGCTGTGCTTCCATGTCCCGGATTTGCGCACGAAGTTGCTCGGCTCGGTCTTGCTGACCTGCCTTCTCGGCTTCATGAAGCGCATGTCGCAATTCTTCTAGCTTTCGTTCGACTGCTTCGATTCTACCGCCTTCTCGCGGTTGATCACGTCTTGCTTCGCCCTCCGGTCGCCGCCCCTCACCTTCTGGCCGTCGGACCTCACCTCGTTCGCGAGGACCTTCTTCACGTATTGACACTTCCCTATCCCTAGGGCCACCTGGTTGATCCTCGCGCACGCTCTCCCGCGGACGATCAGGTTTTGGACCTTCTTCTGCCAACGCCTGCATTCCCCATGGCACTGCAAATGCCGTAATTGCTGCGGCAATGAGCGAGTGCCTCCAAACCGAGCTCTGACGACGCATGGCCTCATCTCCTTTCATCAAAAAAACCTCGGGAATCGGAAATCCCATCGACCCAAAAAACACCGCCAATGTTGTTATCGCAACCACCGCCCGCTGAATTCCTTTTCTCCGATTTGGCCGGGGCAAGCGAACTGTGTTCTCTTCCAACGAGAGAAGACCGCGAACGCGTCGTGCCAAAACCGATCGGCTTTCCGATGATCGAACAACAGCCAGAACCGGAACCCTCGCTTGAACCCGATTCCGTGCACATTCAACTAACCCTGCGGCCAATTCCCGTGGTCCATTGGGCAATAGAATGGTCGCTTCATCCGCTGCTTCCTCGCACGCCCGTTTCAGCCTTGAGAAGACAATCCACGTGATTGGATACCACCACAAGAGGACCTTTACGAGGGATGCTAATAGATTCCAAAACGGATCACCCGCTGCAAGGTGGCTCAATTCGTGGATAAAGATCGCCTGACTTCGCACCGATAAAGGTTTGACGGGGAAGTCTCCTGGTACAGCAATCGTAGGGCGTATCGTGCCAAATGCCACCGGCGTCTTAAGCTGGGCACAACTGACCAGTCGAATTGTCCGCTTTAACCCAAGCTTTTCTCCCTGAACGGATATCCACTGTATCAGGGCAGGATCTGCGACCAGCTCAGCTGTCCGCAGCAACTCCCGAATGGACCAACGTTGCAAACCGACCCAACCCAATCCTATTGCTGTACCTGTACCCCACACACAGAGGAAGACGAAAACCTTCCAATCAAAATCAGCACGGACCGGAAGGCCGACGATATCGCCCGTTTGGGCGTTTTCTACAACATCGCTCAACACCATGTGATGTGATGTCCAACTCGGGGTGTTCTCGCGATCTTGTGCTGACTCAGGCACGCTTACGACAATTTCCGATGGAACTGCGCACGAACCCGTCGCGATTGGAGAATCCGGCGTGATTGGGACACCAGCATCTGGCGAAATCAAGCGAAACCCCTCGGCGACGAGCTCCTGCGCGCAGAACGGTATTCCCAGGGCCATAAGTGGAATTAATGTCGCTATACCGGCCAGACAGGCGACCCATGTAAGCCGCCTATTGGCGGCGGTCCGCAAGGCACGCTCGGCCATTCCTGCAACTGCAACCAGGAGGCCGATTCCCGTGCATAGCGCTAATAAGCAGTACCAGAATGCGGTGCTCATGGCTCACGATCTCGTTGACCGCTATCGATTGACACGCCTACCAATTCACTTCGACCTTTGGGTATCATCTTCGTCCTGAAGCGTTTGCTTACGTTGGCCAATGAGCTTTTCCAGCTCCTCCAGTTCCTCCGGTGTAACATCGCAGGTTTCGAGAAGGTGACATACCGCAGCGGACAGACTTCCGGAAAATAGCCGCTCGACGAAATCAGAAGCCGCCGACCGGACAACCTGCGACTCACTGACCGCGGCAGAATACACAAAACGGCGATTCTCAGTTCGATGGGAAACCAGACCGCGGTTCTCCATCTTCCGCAGCATGGTGGCAATCGTGGTGTAAGCGAACTTGTCTTTTCCCAAGGCAGCATGGACGTCGCTGACGCAAGCCGCCCCTTTCTGCCACAAGACGCGAAGAATCTTGAGCTGGAGATCTCCTAATCGAAATTGGGATGGGCTTTTCATATTTCGTCCTTCCTCTTGTCATCGTAGACAACTACCATGGTAATACTACCATGGTCAAGAACACTTGTCAAGCCCCTAAAGTCTCTGCAAAACCCAATCGCTTTTCGTTCTGCGTTATTCGTCCTCGAATGACAAGGGACCTGCTTGTCAGGTCCGCCCTTCGGACGGACGCAATTGTTGGGTCCTTTGCGTCACGCTTGACCATCCATCCCACTTTGGCGGGCACGACAAGCGTGCCCCTCCGAGTGTGGTCGTGGCATCACTTCCGAACCTTCGGAGCAACAGGCCAGTTGAATTCTCTGGACCATCCCGCGTCTTGCGGTTGACTTCGCACGAGACGATTTCCATCCGGAAAGCTACCTTGGTCTCCAGTCTCCAGCCGCTCAGACCAGCGGAAAGGGGAGGCCTCGGCACAAGTTGACGGTCTCAAAAAGCGCGAGGAGATTTTCCACCGGGACGCGGGCTTGAATGTTGTGCACCGTATTGAAGACGAAGCCGCCACCTTGCCCGAAGACCTCGATGCGTTCTTTCACTTCTCGGCGGACGTCATCCGGCGTACCGAACGGGAGTGTTCTCTGCGTGTCCACCCCGCCACCCCAAAAGACGATGCGGTCCCCGTACTTCTGTTTCAAAGTCCTTGGGTCCATACCGGCAGCCGAGCACTGCACCGGATTCAGGATATCAAATCCGGCCTCGATGAAATCGTCGAGAAAGGCAACCACAGACCCGCAGGAATGGATGAAAGTTTTCCATGATGTGTGTTCATGGACCCAGGAATTGACACGTTGATGAAATGGCTTGTACAGAGTGCGATAAGCATTTGGACTGATGAAGGGGCCATGCTGCTGTCCAAAATCTGTTCCCGTGATAAAGACGACCGAAACACGATCGCCAACCGCCTCGTGTATTCGTTTCAAGTTTTCGATTCCAATTTCACACTGCCGTTCAAAAACGCGATAAACGTAGTCGAAGCGGGAGACGGTGCTCATGTACCATTCGGCCACATCCCGAATTCCCTTGGGATGCTTGAGGAATGGTGCCGGAACGAGGGCGATATCACCGAAGGCCGTCCCTCCAAAGTTCGCCAAAATCGCCTTGTCGGTCTCCCGGTAAAGCCGATCAGCCTCAGATGCCAGCCACTGCAGCTCGTCATCGTCGATCGGCGTGAACTCCTCGAGATTATCTTCCGGGTTAAGGTGTTCATCATCGATCGGATCCTGACGAATGATGGTGTCAAAATAAAAACCGTTCTTGGGCATTCGACCGCTCGGTGGCGCCGAGCGATCACCGCCGGGGTACATAAGGAGGTCGCCGTCCGGTTCTGGAATGGTGTTAAAATCGCCGGGAACGAGGACAGGTGTTCCATCCCAGAGCTGCCAGGGTTTCCAGTCCTTATTCTCAAAACCGAACATGTTCTTTCGGCGTCCCAACGGGACGACATCCACCCCCAAGGCCGCTTGCAGCCGATCATCGATTTCGCCCAACATTTGATAAGGTTCAACGACCTTTACGGGGGTCCCCGGCGGGTCCAGGGCCAGAGCCTGGCGAAGAAGATAAACACTGCTCACATGCATGCCCGTCACAGCGCTGCCACCCAAATCAAGCGGCACGTAGTCAGGCTGACGATGAGCCAGCGCCATTGCCACACGATCCCGCGAAGTCATCCCCATGTGCGACCTCCTCGATAACGAGCGAGCAAGCGGACCTTGATGGAATCCGGGAACTTTCCTTCCTGGTAAGTTTATCTGATCTTTGTCGTCAAAGAAAATCAGTATAGGGCGACTAACGATCGTGTGGTAGCTGGGCGATTACATCCCGGCTCTTCGTTTGGCCGCCTGGTCAGCCTCAAGATCCTCTCAATGTGCTGACAATCTTGCAAATCGTTCGATTTCCCGCGCAAGTGCCTCTCTTCCGGAAAGCGTGAAGCTACGGACATACACCTCGCAGTAGGTGGACTGGTTTTCACGCAGGATCTGAAACATCTTCGGCCAGTCAAAACTCTCGGGTTGGATAGCCTGTTGTCCACGGCAGATTGGCTTTTTCCAAACCTGGTCAAAAGCGGTTTCCGTCTCCTTGTTCGGCGCTCCCCAATCGCCCTGGGGACTCCATCCGTTAGCCTGAACGAAGAACCGTGGGTTATGAGGTCCAAGCCGCTTCAACACGTGATCAGCAAAACCCACGGCTGCTTTCGTCAGTGGGCCATGCCCGGACAATGGCAACTCCACGGCGAGATCATCCGAAGAGGTGTTGATTGCTATATCCAACAGCCGCCGATGGGCATCAAACCACGCAGCGTATGAGTACCCCTCTGCTCTGCGTACCATTTGTCCATGATCCAGCTCGGCCCATTCGCACCCGTACCACGCAGCGTGCAGAAGTGGCACCTTGTTCTGGCGACACCAGGCAGCTAGCCGTTCAAGAAGCTTTGCGTAATGCTGCTCAAAGACAGTATTGGGATGACCGTCGGGATAAAATGGCAGAGGCACACGATCGCCCTCCGGATGTGTGTAATACGGTGACCCATCGCGAAAGACCCGTTCCGGCGTGTGCCGTCCTGCCATCAATCGCACCGAAAACTCGACATTGTGTTTTCGCGCGAAATCACACCCCAATTCGAGTAGCGTAAAATCCTCGTCGATTGCCTTCCATGGCACGCGCAAGCAAAACCCTCGCAGATGCGGTGTCGTTAGGGCCTGTTCAATTTGCCCTTGCTGCCGAAGCAGCTCCTCCCGCGTTGCCGCCTGACAGAGTGCCCATGTACCGGCAATCCGGTCAACGATGGTTCCCTCATGCGCCAACCCTGGAAAAACAAAACTAGAGAAGTGTAAACCAGCAAGCAATATAACCATCCAGATCGATCGCGCCTGCTTATGAGTCGTTCGTATCGCCTTCGACATTTTCAATCCCATTCACACACAGAATCAGGCAAGGATAGGCTTGGTATTCGTCGGCCGTTTGTCTAAAACTGACAGCATGACTTGCCGGATCAAGAAGATTATCTTTTGCCAGGGACCGAAGAAATTGTTTGAGCTGAGAGATATCAAGACCCAAGTAAGATGAACGGAACTCCTTCAAGTAGTCTAAGGCGCGCCCCGCCAGGCGGCTTGCCCCAACAGCATTACCCCGATTCAGGTGGTGAAGTGCCATCGCTGCTTGGATAAGGCCTTGATAATATCCCTTTTCAGGTGGAACAGCTTCGCGCCACACGGATTCCCACAATTCATGAGCCGTGTAGTACTCCCCTTGATTGAAGGCCTTGATACCAGCGAGGACCCGGGAATCCAGCAATCACTGACTCCTTCCAAACTTTGCAAGAACTCTCGAACCGACCATATGCGACAGACCGACGACCTCATTCTAATGCACATTTAGCCGAAGCTTCCAGT
>Ga0068707_1000128_pt1 | contig 40831 bp, 37 predicted proteins | sample YNPNPMetaG_FD_66600 | JGI IMG/M metagenome (GOLD analysis project Ga0068707, IMG submission 66600) | Anoxygenic and chlorotrophic microbial mat microbial communities from Yellowstone National Park, USA - YNP NP MetaG | ecosystem: Environmental > Aquatic > Thermal springs > Hot (42-90C) >... | reverse complement strand
AACCAAGGCCAGAATGATGAAACTGCCGACAATTTTTACCTTAAGAGTTAATTTGGCCAGCATGATTATCCCCTATGATAACGAATATTATTGGGTGCCTCCCGGCACGGTCTTTATCCGGGACCGGAAAAGCCCCGATTTCAGTTGATCCGAAGGCTGCCAGTAAAATGGGGATTAACCGGGGACGGATTCTCCTTGCCACTCGGTCGGGTCTTCAGGTCATCCCCAAAGGTGGAGAAATCCGACCGGAAATCTCTCCCTTTCATCAAGGGTCTGGGTTCTTTATTATTTTCGGGAAGCCCTTGGGAAAACTTAAAGGTGAAGGGAAAATTTTTTCGATTTTTCCCGAGGGTTGCCGATGAATCCGGAAAATGTGTTTAAGGGCAAGCGGGTTGATAATTGCCCTTTTCCCCGGGATGGATAAGGAGGGGCGTGGCCCGGGACTGATGGTCCTTTCTCCTCCAGCCACCGGCCTTACTCATTACGGCATTTAGAAGGCCATCAGCGAAGGATTTGCCAGCCTCACAGGAGCTGCGGGCGGCGGAGCCTCCATTTGGCGGTCTCCACCACCGGAATCAATCCCAGGCTCAGGGCGGCGGCCAGCAACCAATCCTCCCAGGTCAAGGATCCGGTGTGAAAGAGCGCCGCCAAAGGCGGCCACTGGATGACCACCACCATACAGGCCCCGGACAGAAGGACGCTGAGCACCAGCCAGGGGTTCCGGCAAAGACCCACGGTTTTCAAGGAGTGCAACTCGGAGCGGCAGTTGAAGGCATTCACCAGCTCCGCCATAATCAGGGTGGCAAAGACCATGGTCCGGGCCTGGCGGAGGATCAGACCAGGATCCCCCAAACGGTGGGGATCGAAAAGAACATAGCAGGCGAAGAGAGCCAGTAGGGCCAAGCCGAGATAAAGGGAGATCACTATCACCAAAACCACCAGCGACCGGCTGAAGACCTTTTCCCCTGGTGGCCGGGGGGGCCGTGCCATTATATCCGGAGCCTTGGGGTCAACCCCCAGGGCCAAGGCTGGAAGCCCGTCGGTGGTAAGGTTGACCCAAAGAATCTGGAGAGCCAGAAGCGGCAAGGGCAGGCCCAGGAAAACCGCCCCGGTCAGCACCAGGATTTCCGAAAGGTTGCAGCTCAACAAATAAATCAGATATTTCTTGATATTGTCAAAAATGGCCCGACCTTCCTCCACGGCAGCCACCAGGGTGGCGAAATTGTCGTCCGCCAGGATGATATCTGCCGTCTCCTTGGTGACCTCGGTTCCGGTCAAGCCCATAGCCACTCCGATGTCCGCCATTTTCAGGGCCGGGGCGTCGTTCACCCCGTCTCCGGTCATGGCCACCACCTCCCCTTGGCTCTTAAGGAGCTGCACCAGTCTCAGCTTGTGTTCCGGAGAGACCCGGGCCACCACCGAGACCTCTCTCAGGGCGGCCAGAAGTTCGAGGTCGCTTAAATGGTTGAGCTCTGGGCCGCATAGCACTGCGGAGCGGGCCCCGGAAGGCAGTAATCCCAGTTCCTGGGCGATGGCCTGGGCGGTATCCGGGTGGTCGCCGGTCACCATGATGACCCGGATACCGGCCTCCCGGCAGCGACGCACCGCCTCCCGGGCCTCTGGGCGGGGCGGGTCCATCAGCCCCGCCAGTCCCAGCCATATCAGGTCTTTCTCTTCGGATTCGGGGACGAGTGGAGGGATGGTAGCCAAAGGTCGATAGGCCAGCCCCAGAGGGCGCAGGGCCTGGGTCGCCATGATGCCGGCCTCCCGGGCGATGGCCTCCCGGCCGGAGGCGTCCAGAGGCTCTTCCCCCCTACTTTTAAGGACCTTGCTGCACCAGGGGAGAAGGTTCTCCGGCGCGCCCTTGATACAAAGAAAAAGTCCTCCGGGTCCCTGATGAACGGTGCTCATGCGTTTTCGCTCGGAAGTGAAGGGGATCTCCGCCACCCGGGGATACTCTTTAATAAGCGTCTCCGGGTCCAGGCCGGCCTTCCTGGCCATCACCAAAAGGGCGGCCTCCGTGGGATCGCCCCGGACCTGCCAGAGATCGCCTTTCTGCTCCAGGACCGCGTCATTGCACAAAACCGCCACCTTTAGCAACCATTGCCAAACGGGGTGATCTTTGGCCAGGGGGACCAGGTCTTCCCCTAAAAATTCCCCTTCCGGGTGATAACCTGCCCCAGTGACTTTAACCCGTCGGTCATCCAGATACAGGCGGCGCACGGTCATTTCGTTTTTGGTAAGGGTGCCGGTCTTGTCGGTGCAAATAACCGTGGTGCAGCCCATGGTTTCCACTGCCGGCAGGCGTTTGACGATGGCCTGGCGGCGGGCCATGCGGGAAGTGCCGATGGCCAAGGCTCCGGTGACCACCGCGGGAAGGGCCTCGGGAACGGCGGCTACCGCCAGACTGAGGCCCCAGAGGAGCATATCCCACAAGTCATTGCCCTGATACAATCCCAAAAGCACCGCCAATCCGGCCACGCTCAGGCAGATGAAAGAGAGCCCTCGTCCGATAACGGCCAGCCGTTTCTCCAAGGGGGTGCTTTCCACCCGAGGCTCCCCCAAAATCCGGGCAATGCGGCCGAACTGACTGGAAGGGCCGGTAGCCGTGACCACCGCCTGGCCCCGGCCGTAAGTGACCACGGTGCCGCCGAACACCATATTGCTCTGATCAGGAACCGGGAGGTGGGAACCGGTCAGGGGGGCGGAATTTTTGGCCACCGGAGTGGATTCCCCGGTGAGGAGGGCTTCGTCGGTCATGAGATTCGCCGCCCAAAGCAGCCGGGCGTCCGCTGGCACCCGGTCCCCGGGATGCAGAAGCAAAAGATCCCCGGGGACCACTTCCCGGGCAGGGATGATTTTTTCGGCACCCTCCCGGATAACCACGGCGGTGGGGGCAGCCAGCCGGGCCAGGGCCTGGGCTGCTTTCTCAGCGCGATATTCCTGGATGAACCCGAGGGTCACACAGGCGAACAGGATGACCAGAATCACCCCGGCATCCAGGGTCTCCCCCATAAGCCCGGAAATCACCGTGGCGGCGATAAGAACCAGTACCAATAAGTTGGCAAATTGCCGGCAAAAGATCCGTAAGGGGGAAACCGGCCTGACCGGGGCCATCTGGTTGGGTCCGTATCGAAGGAGACGGGCGGCGGCTTCGGCCTCATTCAGACCCTCAGGACCGCTGTCCAGAGCCGCCAGGACCTCCGCCGCGGTCATGGTGGGGAAAGCTGGGATCTCCGGTTGGGGCCCTTCATTCAGCACAAATGCCGCGCTCTTTAAACCTGAAAAAAGCCCTGGAGGGGAAATGGAGGGTTCTATTGTTCATAAATAGTCCGAGGGCCGGGGGTCCCCCGGGGAGTGCAGGATCAGGCCCGGCGCTGCCAAGCAAAGCGCACCGGCCGCGTCCCGCAAACCTCGCGGATTATCTCCTGTAAGATTTTCTGTTCCTTGGGAGAGTGGATGATGCCGGAAACCACCAGGTGGCCGTTTTCCAGATCCACGCTTAGGGTCGGCACCATAACCCGGGGGTCCGTGGCCACCCGGGCCCTGAGACGGTAAGCCAGGGCCAGGTCCGCCAGGTGGGCCCTGGCTTCCGGGGTGGCAAGAGCGTCCTTTTCCGCCAGGGCCTCCACTAGCAGGTCTGCAGCTTGCTGATATGTTAGGCTTCCGGTGTTCAGGGTCAGGTCATAAAGGCTCTCGGCATCCCAGTCCGTATGATAGTTGGCCTTGAAATAGCAGGCCCGGTCATAATCCACCCTTTGGATCAGATCCATGGCCGCCTCCCGGTCCAGACTTTCCCGGAGCATGATCCGCTCCACCCTGACTTCCAGGGGGGCCACCAGTCTGACTTTGAGGCAGAAGGGCACTTCATACAGGAGGAGGGGGGCCCCCCTCCCGATAATCACCACCCGGTCCCGGGCGGCATAGTCCAGGATAAGGGACTCCATCAGAGCGAGATAGCCCCGGTACTGCCAGTCGTGCCGCTCCCAAAGGGTGGGGCACACTTCATCCAGCTCCCGGGCCATCTTCCCCCAGCGTGGCCCTGAGTGCTCCAGGTCCTGAAAAAGCCTTTCCTTGTCCACATAATCATAGCCCAAGCGCGCCGCCACCATCCGGCCCACATCCCGGCCGCCGCTGCCATATTCCCGTGAGACTGCCAAAATCGCCATATTCAATTCATCTCATCTGAGTCCAGGGACGCCATCTGGTTATTTGGGGGGTCCTCCGGGTTGACGGCCGGCTCCTCGCCGGGTGCCCGGTGCCAAAACCACCTGAGCCACAGCTTGCCCACAACGATGACCCCTATGGCGAACACCGCCTCCATGGTGTAACGGAACCAAACGGGCGGGGCGAGCCAGTTTACCACCCAGGGGTCAGTGAAAATCAGCTCCGCAGCCACCCTGCCCAATATGGCCGCCCCTAAATAAATGATAATGGGGTAACGGTCCATGAGCATGGAAAGGAGGTTGCTGGTAAAGACCACAAAAGGAATGGAGAGGGCCAGGCCGAATAACAAAAGGAAGAAGTTGCCGTGGGAAGCCCCGGCCACGGCCAGTATATTGTCAGTGCTCATGGTGATGTCCGCCACCATGATTAGCCACATGGCTTGTAGGAGGCTTTTGGCCTCCCGGTCTTCTTGCTCTGGGGCTCCCTCAATGAAAAGCTTCACTGCGATCCAGGCGATGAGTACGCCGCCCACCAGCTTAATGAATTGCACCATTAAGAGCTGGGCCACAAAAAAAGTAAGGAGCACCCGGAGGAGCACCGCGGCCCCGGCCCCCAGGATTATGCCCCATAGCCTTTGCTGGCGGGGCAGGGAGCGCACTGCCATGGCAATGACTACGGCGTTATCCCCCGCCAAGATGAGGTCAATGATGACGATGTTAAAGAGGCCGAGGAAGAATTTCCAATCCAGCCGGTCCAGGCCCCAAGCCGCCCAATCCATATGGTTATTTTGGACCTTTTCCTTGCATAAATTTTAGGAAAATTATCATAAATTCAGGGGAAAAGCTATAATCCGCTGTCAGCCCTCAAAAATTAGGGATCAAATAGCCAGGTTCTTTGCCTTGGGCGTCGCTAAACGGGCCTTCCCTCACCACCTTGCCAAGCACTATTCCTACTGGTTCACTTGCGGTGAATCCTTGGCCGAGAGAACCAGAGGCCCGGGGGATTTCCCCCAAAAAGCCTCTTAGGTTGCTTATTGAAAAGGTTGCGGATTCTTGTACCTGGGACTATTATGGTTCAAAGCCCTCAACCGGCAGACTTTGTCATAAGGATCCTGCATGCGGACCTTCCAGGAGATCCTGACCAATTATAATTTCGACGAGGAAACTTTCCAGACCCTAAAAAGCCTGGAGCCTCTGGTAGAGCCCCACGCCGAACAGATAGTGGAGGATTTTTACCGGATGCTGATGGAGATGCCGGATACCGCCAAATTTCTGCAGGATGAGCATCGGCTGGCCCGGCTGAAGGTGGCCCACCGCCACTGGCTACTTTCCCTGTTTAAGGGGACTTACGACGATAACTATTACCGGGGGCTGCAGCGCATCGGCATGGCTCATGTGCGCATCGGGCTTTCGGCCCACTTTGTCTATGTAGCCATGAATTTCCTAAGGGCTCGTCTTCGGGAGCTTTTGTCCCAAAACCTGACGGGCAACCTCAGGAACTCGGCGGAAGCGGCTCTGGACAAAATCCTGGACCTTAATCTGGACGTCATCGCCCGAACCTACCACCAGGAGGAACTGCGCCGCTTTTTTCTCTCATACAAGCTGGATGACACATTGATTCGCTTTGCCCGGCGTTTCACCTTCGGCCTCAATTTTCTCTTGCTTCTGGGTCTCATCGGCCTGGGGGCCGGCATGGTGCTGGTGCTGGTCAACGATGTTTCCCTAATATTCCGGGGGGATTTGGACAAGGGCCTGATATCCGCTCTTGGGTCCCTTTTGGTACTGTGGCTCGCCATCGAACTTCTGGAGGCGGAGATCGACCGTCTCCAGGGCGGAGAGCTACAGCTCAGCCTCTTTGTGGGAGTGGGCCTGGTGGCCTTTATCCGCAAGATTCTCATCGCCACCCTGTCCCATGAGGACCTCAAGATGGAGGTCCTTTATCTTGGAGGCATCTTCATCTTCGGCCTCATTTACTGGCTCATCTCCCGGGCTGAAGTGCGGCAGAAATAATCTTGGTAACCGCCGGGGAAAGATTTTCCAATAATCGGTTTCAAAATTTTTACCTCCGGTCGAGGATAGTGTTCGGAATCCGACCCTTTATTTTCATCTGGGTTTGATTTTCTGCTTGACTCAGGGCTGTTCGCCCCTTAAGATGCATCTTGCACAGTCAAACACTGACTCTCTCCTTTGATTCATAAGTTTCGGATCGGCATGTTGATTTATCCCCGTTTTCTCTCACTTTAAAGGACTCCATGTCCCAGGACCGCCAAGCCCGCGTCCTTTTTTCTGCACCCTCATCTTCCTCTGAGGTGGCCGGACGGGTAATTGCGACCGAAATCCCAGACCCCCTTGCCGGACCCTGGAAGCCCTCCTTGGAGTTGTCATGGGAAGGAAAGCTGGTGGTGGATGCCGAAGGCCGCCTTGCCTTTCTCAACCAGTGGCTGGCGGACCATTGGGGATATGCGGCCCCCACAGTGATAGGCCGGCGCCTGGGGGAATTTCTGGAGCCAGCGGAGGCGAAGCTCCTTATTCGGCGTCTGGGCCGCTGCCGGGAGGAGGCGCCGGAGACCATGGTTCTGAAGCTACGGCGGGCGGAGGGCACCTGGTGGCCCATCCTGGTTACCTTCACGCCCCTTGGGGAAAAAGGTGAGTTCCAGGGCTACGGGGCCGCAGTTACTGACTTGGCCCGCCTGGGGGAGCTGGAAAGGGAACTGAAGGTCGCCAAGGGATTCTGGGAAACCATCTTCGAGAGCATCAGTGACAATCTGGTGGTCATTGATCCGGACAACTGCCGGGTGGTGATGGCCAACCAGGCTTTCCTCAGGCATTTGGGACGGTCCCCCGAGGAGGTTCTGAAGCGCCCCTGTTTTGAGGTGATGCACCAAAAGAAGGCCCCCTGTCAGGAGGAAGGCTTTTATTGTCCGGTACAGGAAGCCAGGCGGCTGAAACGCCTGGTGGTGGCCGACATGTCTTTCACGGCTCACGGCAAGGACCACGTTTACCAGGTTTCCGCCTATCCCCACCTCACCGGAGAGGGACGGGTGGACCTGGTCATCTGCCTGGAGCGGGATGTCACCGAACGGCGGCGCATGGAGGAGTCCCTGGTTTACCGTTCCCAGGAGCTGCAGAAGGTCCAGACCCAGTTGGCCAAACTTTACGAAGTGGCCCGGGAACGCCACAACCGCCGCTCGGTTCATGAACTGGTGCAGTATGTTTCCTATACGGTGCGGGATATTTTCCCCGAGGCCGACTTCCTGTTCCTCTTGCTGGACTCCGAGAAGAACCGGATTCTCTCTCTGGAGGAGGGCCCGGACCAGGTAAGCGAACCCATCAAGCGGCTGCTTAGGCGCCTGGAAAAGGTAGGGGTTTTTAAGGACTTTCTCGCCTATCTGAAAAATGTGTCCGAGCCCCAGATGATCTCTTACGCGGACCGGGGGAACCTGGCCCCGCACTTCAAGGTGATCTCCCGGATTTATCCCAGCTGGCTGGGGTTTCCCATCCTTAGCCAGCAGCAATGTCTGGGGTTTTTCCTTATGGGGTCTTATGTCCCCCGGGGCTATAGCTGGGATGACATTCACTTTTTCCAAGCCCTGGTGGGACAGGTGGGTTGTTATCTTTATCAGTTGTTGCGCCAGGAAGCCGCGGTCCTGCCGAGTTCTGAGCTCTCCCACGGGAAAACCCAATTCGGGGAGATCATCGGGCAAAGCAAAAAGATGCATGAGGTCTATGAACTAATAGACCTTGTGGCCCGCACCGATGCCACCGTCTTGATCATGGGGGAAAACGGCACCGGCAAGGAGCTGGTGGCCCGCACCATCCACCGCCAGAGCAAGCGCAGCCGAGGGCCTTTCGTGGTGGCCAACTGCTCCGCCTACTCCCCCACTTTGCTGGAAAGCGAACTCTTCGGTCATGAAAAGGGGGCCTTCACCGGGGCTATCCGCCGTAAAAAAGGCCGCTTTGAGCTAGCCCAGGGCGGCACGCTGTTCTTGGACGAAATCGGGGATATCCCTCCGGCCACCCAGGTTTTGCTGTTACGTTTCCTCCAGGATCATTGCTTTGAGCGGGTGGGGGGGGAGACCACCATCGAGGCGGATGTGCGCGTTTTGGCCGCCACCAACAAGGACCTTTACCGGGAAGTGCAGGAAGGCCGGTTTAGGGATGACCTTTATTACCGGCTGAATGTCATCACCATCCAGCTGCCTCCTTTAAGGGAGCGCAAAGAAGACATTCCCCTCCTGTGCCAGCATTTCCTGCAGAAATACAATCTGAAGGAAGGGAAACGCATTCAGCGGTTTTTCCCTGATGCCATGCAGACTCTGATGGACTATGATTGGCCGGGTAATGTGCGGCAACTGGAAAATGCCATAAGTCACGCGGTCATCCTGGCCCAGGGGGAGGAAATCCGTAGGCGGCATCTGCCCCGCTTCCTCAAAGAGGCGGACGACGAGGCCATGCCCACCTCATTGGCCGAATCCGAACGCCTGCTTATCCTCCGGGTGCTTAAGGAAGTTAGCTGGAACAAGCATGAAGCAGCCCGGCGCCTCCGGGTGAGCCGCAGCACCCTGTACAGTAAGATCAAGCGTTTTGGCCTGGACCGTCCGCAAATGAAGTAAAACCGGGTCAAAAATTGGACAGAAAAAATATCAATAAATTCTAAGAGATAATTACGGTGGTCACCCTTCTAGTTTGAAAAATGGACAGCAGACGATAATTTTTTCACAAAGATAACAAGGATAAAAATAATTTTTGGCCAAAAATTGGTTTGAAAAATAGGGGCATACCTGCTAAGGTGCTTATACTCAGGAGTTGGCAGGGATTTTGTATTAAGTTTCCTTTGACTGCGGTAAATTTTTGCCAAAGGTGGGGCCTTGGCGGAAATTTTCCCGGCTGACAAAACCAAAGCTGATAATATGGCCTTTCAATTACCAGGAAAGGAGGTGAACTAGGGGGGAGCCGCCGCCCTCAAAAAAAGGCGGCTCTTAGAGGGCCAATCAAGCCCCGGGCAAAAGCGGATGTATTAGTGCTATGGTAGTTGGTTTCTAGCCCAGTCGCGGCCCGGCTTGGCGGCCGAGACGCGAAAGTTGAGCAACACCTTGCTGAATGGGAGGCCGTAACATGGCGAAAGAGAGAAGGGAGATTGAAATCAACAGTCGGGCTGACACCCTGCCGTTGATGGGGCCGGATGTCCGTCCCTGGCCCGTCACCCCGCCGCCTTCCCCGGAAGAGTGCATGAAGGTGTACGAGAAACGGAAGGCGGGGGAATTCGGCAAATTCCTGGAAGACAACCTGAGATTAGATTATGTCTTTGAAAAACCCGAGGCCTTGCAGGGCGTCCGGGTCCTGGAAAACGGCATCTGGCGCATCAGCGGCATGTTCGCCGCGAGTCTGCTGGCCGAACAGGGGGCCGAACGCATCAAGATCGAGCCCCCCAGCGGTGACCCCTTGCGGCAGCTCACCCCCTTCGGCCGGGAAGAGTACATGCTGAAGGACAATGTCACCGGCGAGCCCTGCGGCATGGATTTCCTCCATGAGATGCGCAACGCCAAGTCCATCACCCTGAACCTGGAAACCCCGGAAGGCCGGGAGATTTACAAGAAGCTGGCCATGCTGGTGGATGTCATCATCGAGTTCTGGCCGCCGGGCTACATGGACTCCCTGGGCATCGGCTACCGCCAGCTCTCCAAACTCAACCCCAAGCTGGTTTACTGCTGGGTGGGCGAGCGGGGGCAGTGGGGCCCCATGAAGGATGAACTGTCCAAGTACGGCCAGTGGATGCTGGATCCTTTCTCCGCCTGTGCTGACTCCTGGGTGCACAACACCGGCTTTCCGCCGGACCAGTGCCCCCGGGGCGGCAAAGGCGGCGACCCCATGCGCTCCGGTGCCTGGCTGCCCTCCTATGTCTGCGGCGAGCAGGCCGCGGTGAACATTCTGGCCGCCCTTTATTGGCGGGATGTGCAGGGGAGCGGCGAGGGCCAGTTTATCGAGACCACCGCGGCCGAGGCCCTGATGGACATCCTGGACTTCGACATCGCCTGGTACGGCTTCAATGCCTCCATCAAGGCCCGCACCGGCGCCTGGGACCCCAACCTCAACCAGTACGAGTGGAACCCCTGCAAGGACGGCTACATGATGATCGGCGGCCAGACCGACCGGCTCTGGTACCGCATCGGCATGTGCATTGAGCGGGACCTGCCCATCTTCGGCCGCCTCATCCACGAAGACCCGCTTCTGAAAGAAATGGCGGCCCGCAACGCCCTCCAGGCCCTCATCAAGACCTACACCGTGACTACCAAGTGGCTGCGGGACATCAACCGCATCGAGGCCGAGCAGAAGCTTATGGAATATGAAATCGCCGCCGGTCCGGTGCTCTACATCGACGAAGTGGCGGAATTCCCCCACTTCAAGTATCGTCCCTGGGTGAACACCAAGGAGACCCAGTTCTACGGCACCGTGATGTATTCTGAGTCCTGTGCCGCCTACCAGCACCGCACCCCGGCCCGGGTGAAGGACCTGGGGCGGCCCCTGGGCTATGACAACGGTGAAGTTTATAAATATTACCTGGGTTACGGCCCCATGAAGCTCCGGGAACTCAAGGCGAAGGGGGTAATCTAAATGGATTGGGAAAAAGAAATCCAGAAACTTAAGGTGTGCGACTTCGAGGAACTTCCAGGCCCCAGGAGCAAGGAAGAGCTCGAAGAGATGAAGATGCCTTTCGAGGACTATTGCCGTCGGGTCTTTGATGTGGGCAACGAAATGATTAAACCCGAGGCCCTGAAGGGCATCCGCTGGCTCTCCACCACCATGTACATCTTCACCCCCCACTCCGTGGCCAACCTGGCGGAGCTGGGGGCGGAGTGCATCAAGATCGAGATGCCCCGCATGGGCGACCCCATGCGCCACACCTCGCCCTTCAACGAAGCCTATCTCTATCCCCTGCACGACACCCGGCCCATGACGGGGACGGGTTTTGGCTTCGCCAACGCCAACGTCAACGAATACTACATCACCCTGGACTACCACGTGCCCGAGGCCAAGCCGCTGTTCTACAACCTGGTGAAGATGAGCGACGGCCTCACCGAGTGCTACCGCCACGGCACCTTTGACCGCTGGAAGCAGGGCTACCGCCACCTCATGGAGATCAACCCCCGCTTCATCTATGTCTGGGGCGGCGGCTTCGGCTACGGCCCCAAGATCTTCGGCGGCTCCTATGACATCCTGGGGCAGGCCCACGCCGGGTTGGCCAGCATCACCGGGTGCCATGAGGACTTCGGCGGCCATGCCACCAAGGCCACCAACTGGGTGATTGACTGGTACTCCGGCACCCAGATCACCTGCGCCATTCTGGCGGCCCTGTACTGGCGGGGCAAGACCGGCCTGGGCACCATGATTGAGTTCTCCCAGGTGCAGGCCGCCACCCGCATGATGGGCTATGCCGCGCCCCTTTACGGCCGCTTCGGCATCGTGCGCCAGCGCTGGGGCAACTGGGACACCCAGCTCTGCGTGCACGGCATCATCATGACCGGCAAAGTGGACTTCCCGGACGCCCAGAATCCTCAGGACAAATACGAGTCCCGCTATGTCATGGTGAGCGCCTTCCAGGACGCCGACTTCCAGGAGCTGTGCAATGTCATCAAGAAGCCGGACCTCTTCAGCAAGTATAAGACCCACAAGGACCGGGTGGGCGCGCCGGCCCAGATTGAAATCTACAAGGCCATTGAGGACTGGGCCGCAGACAAGACCCGTTCCGAGGTGGTGCGCATCCTGAAAGAGAACGGCATCCTGGCGGCCCCGGTGATGAATGACCGGGAGGTCTACGAGTGCGAGCATTACCGGGTGCGGGGCACGGTGCGCTGGAATGACGATCCGCTTTTCGGCGACATCCTCTGCCATAGCGGTTACAGTGCCGGACTGTTGTCCAAGACCCCAAGGCGGCATCGCTGGCAGTGGCGGCCGGTGGGCGCGGACAATGTCAAGATTTACCATGATCTCCTGGGCCTGCCCATGAGCAAGATCCAGGAACTCTATGACAAGAACATCATCTAGGCAGGAGGGGCGAGCACATGACTGACATCATCTGGTGCAAAAAGGACATGGGCGGCGGTCAGATCTGCGACACCGTCAACTATCTCGACCCCTACTGCTTCTGGAACTGGGAAGGGAAGATCGCCTGCGCCCACTGCGGCACGGTGTATTATATCCACATGATTCAGGGGCATATGTATGCCGGCCCGGATGAGAAGCCGGGTGAAAAGCCGGACATCTACCCCCTGTATGCCGACCAGCCCAACAACGGCTATTTCAATTATCTGCCGGGGATTGAAGGCCGCACCCGGCCCTACACCTGCCTGCCGCGCCATATTTATTTGGGCAAGGCGGACATGGTGAAATTCAGCATCCGGGGCCGGCCGGTCCGGGGCTGGCGGCCGCAGCCGCCGTCCGCCGGCGTCGCCGGCTCCCAGGGATTTTTCTGGGACATTGAGAAGCTCTCTCCTGAGGTCTGGGAAGAATATCAGGAGAAGATCCGCAAAGGCGAAGTCAAGGACTGGTAAGGGGAGGAGCGACGCATGGTTGATACCTCGAAAATGTCTCCGGTGGAATTTCTGGCGCATGTGCTGACGCCGGAAAAGAAGACTGACCATATTTGCTGGCAGTGCAAGTACCTGAAATGGGTGCTGAAAGGCTCGGGATTCCCGCCGGCCGACATTATCGGCTGGTGCAAGAAGATCCATTGGCCCCATTACTGGTGCATCCACGAAAACGACATCATCAAGAAGTGCTATGCTTTTGAGCCCAAAACCTGATATCCCTCCGGAGGTCCTCCGCCAGCACGGTCAGGAGGAGCTGGAGCATCTGCGCCGCCGGGTGGGCCTCTGGCGGGAGGATTTCCTCCGCCAGGCGCCCGCCGGGGGCGGGCGGGAGTGGCTCTTCCTGGTTAAGGAATTCCACGCCGAAATCGACGAATGGCTTTACCCTTATGTGCGGCGGCTAGTGGAGACTGAGCACATCACGGCGGTGGAAGGTGCCGAATTTATGGACTTCTGCTACCAACAGGTGCTGGTGCTGGCGGAACATCTGGGGATCGTCGAGGGTGTACCTGAGGGGGCCGGTACTGCGACTCTGCCCCTGATCTACAAGTGATAATAAGGAGGGTAAGCATGCCCGAATTGGTTCGTGTCAGCGTGTGCGGCTTTGACCCCATGCTCGTTAGGGGCTATGTGAAAACGGGCTTCAGGGCTCTGTGGTTCTATCTCCCTGATGAGCTCTATGAAGATTACAAAGTAAAGATCGGCGACAAAATCCAGGGGAAACTGCTGAAGGTCATCAATCCCAAAGAGGAGGTGACCCACACCCCCAACGAAAGCTTTGAATGGGAAACCAGCAAGGAAACCGGCTATGCGGTGCTGATCCCGGCAGAGACCATCACCAAGTATGAGCTCACCGAGTTTCACTTTGTGGAAATGGAATTGACCCATCTCGTCACCAAGGCCGGTGAGGTGAAAGAGATTTACCCCGGTGAGACCAAAAAGCGCAAGTGGTGGCCGGATGGCAAGATGAAGCTGAGCTACTTCCTGCCCTACGCCGCGCCGTAAGCCCTGGCAACTTTGACCTCCCCTTGCCCCCCGGTTTGGGGGCAAGGGGATTTTTTTGCCCAGAGCCGGCCTTTGGGTTATAAAGAGGCAAATAACCAGAGGGGCTATGAGCGATGACGGATGACTTAACTGATTTTGAACTGCATACCCAGGAAAACTGGGAGGTGTTGGCCAAATTGCTGAATATTGCCAATCCGCTGTTTGACAAGACCTTGTTTCTTTTTGGCTATGATTATTCCAGCAATGCCTACCTGATCCAGGGGGACTATCATACTTTGATTGACCCGGGGAATGACTATACCTATCTCATGCAGCTTATTGATCTGGGCTTTAAGCCCACGGACATCAAAAAGATTGCCTTAACCCACGGGCACCACGATCATGCCATGGGTGCGGTGGAGCTTTTCCGAGGGCATAGGGGCTTTGGCACGCCGGAGGTGGAAATCATCATGCATGAGGCCGGGCCGGTGGAGTTCAAGGACATGATGAAGCAGCTGGGGTGCCGCATCACCGAGGTGAAGGGGGGGGAGGTCATAAATTTTAGTGGCATCGAGCTGGAAGTGATCCATACCCCTGGCCATACCATTGACGGCCTGTGTTTTTACCATGCGCCCACCAAAACCCTTTTCAGCGGAGACACCATCTGGCCCCACGCGGTGGCGGACCCGGACACCAAAGTGGCCGGCGGCCGTTGGGACCACTATTTTTATTCGGTGCGCCTTTTGCTGAAAAGGGAGATTGACCACGTGCTGCCCGGGCACGGCGGGGTGGCCCCCAACATCGGCCACTGGGTGGTGCAGGAAACTTATGAGGCCCTCATTAAAAAGTATGTGGGCCTGGAGACCCCGATTTTGGAAGGGGCCACCAAACTGGCCCAGGACGGACTCTTGGAGGAGGCCCTTTATTTACTGGACAAGGCCTTGAAAGAAACCCCCGATAACCTGCGGGCTTTGGAATTTAAGGCCTTTTTGCTGAACGATCTGGGGCGCAGCGGGGAGGCCCTGGAGTATTTTGACCGGGCGTTGGCCATGCAACCGGACAATGTACATTTGTTGATGGGAAAGGGCTGTGCCCTTTTGGGGGTGGGTCGCGCCGAGGACAGCCTCCCCTTGTTTGAGGCTGTGCGGCGGCAAAAACCAGAGCTGGTGGAGGCCCAGATTTACCAGGGCATGGCCTTGTATCTGGCCGGGCGGGTGGAGGAGGCCTTGGAGCTTCCCGACTTCAGCCGGGAATTCACCAGCCGCCTCAAGGAGGAATTGGGAAAACTGGCGCGGGAAAAACAGGGCCCCGGGGATCGAAGTCCGGAGGACCGAGGGGAAAATCCTTAGGGAAAGCTCCGGAAATTTGTTTAATAAAAAAACAAAGGGTCGGTAATCAGACAAAGGAAATTCCCTTAATTTTTCAGGGGTAAAATGAAGATGGGTCGAAACTGAAACAAAATTGCCAGTTTATTTTAAATTAATGCCAAAGATATCGCTAAGTTAGGATGGCCCCGGCTTTGCATCTCTGAAATTTGTTGAAAAGTACCCCCTTCGCAAAGGGGAGACTTGCCTAAAGGCCCCACGCCAGGAAGACGTGGGGTTTTTTTTTAAAAACAGCCTGTACGGTCGGTCTTTCCTGAAAAAACCTCCCACTTGGGCAGGTGAGCGGAGTTTTCCGGGATGCCATCTCCCGAAACTGACCAAAAAATCATGGTATTGGTGGGCCACCCCCAGACCAGGGAGTTTTTACTGAAGTTTCTTGAAGCCCAGGATTACCACCCCCGGTTACTGAACACCCAGAAGGATCTTATCCGGGCCCTGAAAGAGCTGGATTTCTGCACCATTTTTGTGGACTGCCAGGTTATCGAGCTGTATGGCCCGGGGCTATTTGCCAAGATAAAGGTGGCCTGTCCGGCCTGCCGGATGGTCCTGTTGTGCGACAGGACCCACGAGGCCCACCGGGACCTGGTCAAAGAGGCCATGGACCTGGGAGTTTACGCCTGTCTTTTGGCGCCCTTCGCCGAGTGGGAAATCCTGACCATGATTCGCCCCGGGCAGGTAACAGCGCCTGCGGGGCGGCCTTCGGTTAGGGACCGGGAGAAATCCTGAGGTTTGACTGGTCCCGCTTGAAAAATTTGGCCCTGCCCGTTCTCCGGCCCGGCCCTTGAAGGAAATCTCTGGGATTTTGGGGGGTCAGGTGTGCCTTGCGGGCCAGTCAGCTTTACTGCACTTAATCCGGAAAATCTCCGTCCAGACCCTTATAACCCTTGTTTACCAAGGAGTTCAGGGAAACCGGTGAAAGGGTCGGGGACGCCGGCGGCCTCAAAGCCTTGGCGTCGCAGACGGCAGGAAGAGCAGCAGCCGCAAGGCTGGGCCCCATCAAGATAGCAAGACCAGGTAAGGTGCAGGGGGGCGTCAAGGGCCAGACCCAAACGCACAATGCCAGCTTTGTCCAGATGGATAAGGGGCGTTTTAATGTCAATTCGCGTTTCGGGTCGGGTGCCCAGGGCAATAACCCGATTAAAAGCCTCGAAAAACTCGGGACGGCAGTCGGGATACCCCGGGTTGTCCAAGATATTGGCGCCGATGAATACCGCCTCGGCACCCAGCACTTCTCCCCAGGCCACGGCGGTGGCCAGGAGAAGGGCGTTGCGGAAGGGAACATAGGTGGAGGGGAGGCCTTCGGGTTCCTGGCCAGCCTCCGGCACCTTTAGGCTACGGTCGGTGAGGCTTGAGCCACCTATCCTTCCCAGAAAACCAAGGTCGGCTTCCAGGACCTGGTTTGCCTGGAAATGAGCGACCTGGGCCCGGAAGGCCGCCAGCTCCTGGGCTACGGTCCGCTGTCCGTAATTGGCGTGGCACAGGGCCAACCGGTATTCCTTACGGGCCAGCGCTGCAGTCACGCAACTGTCCAACCCCCCGCTAAGAAGCACCACCGCCAAAGGCTTCTTATCACTCATACGCCTTTAGCCTCCGGCCCCCAGATGTATTTGTGGATTTGGAGGTTAAGCCTAAGAGGCAGACGGCTTTCCAGAATCCAGGCGCTGGCCTCCCGGGGGGCCACCGCCCCGAAGGCAGGCGAAATGAGCACCGGCAGGCGACGCACTAGACGATAAAGTCCGATGACTTGTAAGGCCCAATCAAAATCCTCCCGGTGGGAAATGACGAATTTTACCTCGTCCCGGGGGGTGACCTCCTCCAGATTGACCCACAAATTGTGGCCGCTCATGCCGCTTCCCGGACATTTGATGTCCAGAATGCGCCGGACTCGGGAATCCAGACCCCGGATGGGAAGGGAGCCGTTGGTTTCCAAAAGCACCTCAAGGCCGGCATTTGCCAGGTCTTTAAGAAGTTGCCGGGTACCTTCCTGTAAAAGCGGTTCACCCCCGGTTACCACCACCAAACCTGTGGGGGAGGTTAGGGCTTGGTCCACCAGGGAACTCACAGACCATTCCGTTCCCCCTTCATAGGCATAAGTGGTGTCGCAGTAGTGGCACCTGAGGTTGCAGCCGGTAAGGCGGATGAAAAAGGCGGGAAGACCCACTTGGGTGGTCTCCCCCAAAAGACTCAGGAAGGTCTCTTTTACCAAAAGTCGCATCTTTGATATCGACCCGGTCGTGGTCAGGATGTAGCCCCGCTTACGCCAAAAACGATTTCAATGGGACCCACCCCCTGCCCTCCGGTAAGGCGGGCCCAGGTCCCGCAGACCGGGCAGGTTACTGGGGGCATAAGGCTATCTACCTGGACATGGTCCTCCAGCTCAAAAGGGGTAACCACATGGCACTCCGGACATTCCAGGAGCACAGGGCGGATCTTCAGGGTTAACCGGGAGTTCTCCAAAGGGGTTCCCCGGGTCAGGAGTTCAAAGGCCCGGCGCCCCGCGGCCTCGGAGTGGAGCTCCAAAATACCCACCTCCAGGATGACCTCGGTCACCCGGCCGTAGGCGGGCTCTTGGGCCAGCCGCTCAAGGATAGCTGTGACGATGCTCTGCATGAGGGCAAACTCATGCACGGATGAAAACCCCCTGGTGTTTCCCAGGATTTCCCGGGGGTAAAGGCCAAATTCCATAACAGCTTAACCTATCATAAATCAGGGAGCAAGTAGCACGATACCGCCGTATTCCTTGGTCATATTAAGGCTTGGGGGTCAGAGCCATTCGTGGAGCGGGGATCGGATAACCGGCGGCAAAGCGGCTATAAGCCTGGGAAAGCTTGGGGGCGGGACCCCTTTCCCCCTTGAGCTTTTCTATACAGGAGAAAGTCAGGAGATGTGCTTATTTTCACAAGAAATTTCCGTTGCAATCCCCAGCCATCTACCTTAAGATATAAACCCGTAATCGGAGGCGGACATGAGCCTACCGGCGGAGCCTCCGGCAGTCAAGCCGGTGGTGAGTCTGATCCTGGCCCGGATCGATCTGGCCGCGCCGGTAATCCGGCGCCTTTCTGGTTACTTCGGCCCGGTGGATCTGGTCGGTCCCTTTTGGCCCTTCACCTACACCGAGTACTACAACCAGGAGATGGGGGAAGGTCTATGCCGGGGCTTGGTGGCCTTTCTTCGTCTGGCTGATGGCGCCTTTCTCCCCGAATGGAAGCTTTTTACCAATGGGGTGGAAGCCGACTTTGCCTTGGGGGGCCGTCGTCTGGTGAATCTGGATCCCGGATATGTGAGCCGGGAACGGCTGGTGTTGGCCACCGGCAAGAATTATTCACACCGCATTTATTTAAGTCAGGGAATCTACGGGGACTTAACCCTTCTCGCCGGAAAAGGCGGCCTTCACGCCTTGCCCTGGACTTACCGGGATTATGCCGAGAACCCCTTGCGGGACCTTTTAAACCTGGTGCGTCGGAAATACCTCTGGCAACTGCGGCAATTGGCACAGAGATGCTGCGAAGCATGACCGGTTATGGCCGGGGAGAGGCTGAGGAGGGGGGCCTCAAATGGGTGGCAGAGGTAAGGAGCGTCAACCACCGCTTTCTCGAGGTCTCGGCCAACCTTCCCCGCCACTTGTGGGCCTTGGAAGACCGGGTGCGAAAGCTCATCAAGGCTCGGGTGGCCCGGGGCAAGGTGGAAGTGCAGCTTACCTGGGAAGGCCGCCCTGACCGCCCTATGGCGCTTCGTTTGGATCCGATCCTGACCACCCAGGTTCTGGAACTCCTCAACCGGTTGCAGGAGGAGTTGCCGGAGCCGGAGCCTGTCCGCCTTGAGCATCTGCTCTGCTTTGCCGACCTTCTAGTCTCCAAGGAGAAGCCGGAACAGGAGGTGGAAGAGGTCTGGCAGGCGGTGTCCCGGGCCCTGGGTCAGGCCCTGGACGGATTGGAAAAAATGCGGTCCCTGGAGGGCGCGGCCTTGGCGGAGGAAATCGGGCGCCATATGGAGCTGGTGCGCCAGGAAATGGAGAGGATTACGGCCTTGGCGGACCTTCTCCCGGGTCTCTGGCGGCAGAAATTGCGGGCCCGGCTGGCGGAGCTTAAGGAGGAAGTGCCTCCCCTGGAAGAGGGGCGACTGGCCCAGGAGGTGGCCCTGCTGGCGGAGCGCCGGGATATCCGGGAGGAGCTGGCCCGGCTTAAAAGTCATGTGGCCCAATTCCAGGAGGCTATGGCCGGTCCGGGACCTATAGGCCGAAAACTGGAGTTCCTTTTGCAGGAAATGCTCCGGGAGGCCAATACCATGGGGGTTAAGGCCGGGAACCTTGATGTCGCCCAATCCGTTCTGGCCATCAAGGGGTTGCTGGAACGGCTCCGGGAACAGGTACAAAACGTGGAGTGAAAAACTTTCGGGGGTAATATGAACGGACGCCTGATAAACATAGGTTTCGGAAATACGGTGGTTTCCAGCCGGGTGGTGGCGGTGATTATGCCCCAGTCCGCTCCCAGCAAGCGCCTCAGGGAGGAGGCCCGACAGGCCCAACGCCTGGTGGATGCCACTCACGGCCGCAAGACTAGGTCCATTATTATCACAGACAGCAATCATGTCATCCTGTCAGCGGTGCATGCTGAGACCCTGTCCCAGCGTCTGAGCGGCAATCACGGACCTCATCGCCCTGAGGCAGAGAAAGAGGACTGATTGACCGGGGAACTTTATGTGGTGAGCGCCCCCTCCGGAGCCGGCAAAACCACGCTGCTTCGGAGGTTGTTGGCGGCCGAACCGGGATTGCGTTTCTCCATCTCCTACACCACCCGTCCCCCCAGGCCCCAGGAGGTCCAGGGACGGGACTACTTTTTTGTTACCCCCGAGGAATTCCGCCGTCTAAGGGATGAGGGGGGCCTGCTGGAGTGGGTGGAGCAGTTCGGCCACCTGTACGGCACTTCCCGGGACTATGTGAGCCAATCCCTGGCCGAGGGCTATGGGGTGGTCTTTGACATTGAGGTTCGAGGGGCCAAGGCCATAAAAAAGAGTTTTCCTTACGCCACCTTCATCTTCGTTTTGCCTCCGAGCTTGGAGGTCCTGGAGGCGCGCCTCAGGGGCCGGGGGGGGATGACCCCGGAAGAACTCAGCCGCAGATTGACCCAGGGCCGTTTGGACCTGGCCGAAGCCCACTGGTATGACTATCTGGTGGTCAACGATGACCTGGACACCGCCCTGGGGGAGTTGCGGGCCATCGTCCTGGCCTGCCGCTGTCGCACCACTCGCCGCTGGCCTTATCTTTCAGAGCGTTTCGGTTATTGAAGGCCACGCCTGCCGGTTTTTTCCTTCCTTTGGATCTGCTATGATGAAAAGGAGGAGAATCCTGCCTGACTTTTTAGGCCCTCGTGGGGGCAAGTCCCAGGCCGAATACGGGCGAGATTCCCTGCCACTATGATAACTCCAGGAGGCGTTTCCCATGTTGAAGGGGGAGGCCCGAATTCGGAGAGAGGAATGCTTCCAGGCCATGACGGAAGCCAATTACCGGGAAATCTGCCTGTTTAACGAGATTGCCACCATTACGGCCCACACCCTGGATTTGAAGGAAATCACCCATCTGGCTTTGGATGCGGTGATGGATTTTTTTGCCGTCGACGCCGGACTCCTGCTTCTGTGGGACCCTGAGCCTCAACGCCTCACATCCGTGGCAGCTCGGGGCTTCAAGAGGGACTATGTGGACTGGACCGGGACCGGGGAGCTGGAAAAAATGATCGGCCCCTATCTGTCCCGGGCCACCCGCCCACTTATCATCAAGGATGTGCAGCACGACCGCCGGTTGGCCACCTCCACCTTTTCCGAGGCCATCCGGGAGGATCCCCGGTTCCGGGCGGTAGTGAGCATTCCCTTGAAATACCGGGAGGAAGTAAACGGCTTCCTCAACCTGGCCGCCGCAGATTACAAGGCCTTCGCGCCCTATCCCCCTTATTTTTACAGTATCTTGGGGAACCAGATCGGTCTGGCCATTGCCAATGCCCGGCTGTATCACCACCTGAGGCGCTCCGAGCGCCGATACCGGCGCATATTTGAGGGGTCCCTGGACATGATTTTTGTCACTGATGCGGCCGGGTGGCTCCTTGACCTGAACCCTGCCGGACTTACCCTTTTGGGCCTGCCCCCCGAAGTCCGGGGCAGGAGTTTGCTGAATATTCGTGACCTCTTTCATAACCCCCGGGACTGGGAGACTTTCAAGGAGCAGGCCCAGGCCAAAGGCTATGTTAAGGACCTGGAAGTGCAACTGAAACCCGCAAACGGCGGTTTGGTGGCTGCCCTCCTCACCGGCATTGCCCGCCGAAACCACGAAGGCCAGATAAGCGGCTATGAAGGGATCGTTAAGGACATAACCGCCCGCAAACAGGCGGAGCTGGAGATTCTTCGGGAGAAAAAAGCCACCGCCGGCATCCTGGAGGGTTTACCGGTGGCCACCTTTGTAATTGACCGGGACCATCGCATCGTATATTGGAATCGGGCTTGTGAGAAGCTTACCGGCTATTCCCGGGAGGAAATGGTGGGCACCTACCGGGATGGCCTGCCTTTTTATTCCCACGAGGGCCCCTCCATGGCCTCCTTGGTGGTGGAACAGAATTTTAAGGCCCTGGAGACCGTTTTCGGCCCTAAAAACCTGAAGCGCTCTCCCAACCTGCCAGTGGCCTATGAAGCCTATGAGTATTTTCCCGACTTCAGGGGATCGGAGCGTTATTTTTACAATACCTGCTCTCCCATTTATGATGAACAGGGGCAGATTCTGGGGGCGGTACAGGCCATCGTGGATGTCACCGAGCGGGAGCTTTTGGCCCGGGAGCTCAAGGAATCCGAGGAGAAATTCCGTATTATGGTGGAAACCTCCCTGGACGGCATCATTCTCCATCAAAATCTGAAGATCCTTTATGTCAATCGGGCTTGTCTGGAAATGTTCGGCTATGACCGGCCCGAGGAAATGCTGGAGAAAAATCTCACTGACTTTTTTGAGTTGCCCTACCAGCAGGCGGCCAGCCAGCGGTTGGCCCACCTGCTTATGGGGACCCCCAAACCCCGGATTGTGGAACTTAAGGGAGTGCGTCGGGACGGCAGCCGCTTTGATCTGGAGATGATTTCCTCACCCACCTCATATGCCGGCCAGGCAGCCAGCCAGTGTCATCTTCGGGATATCACCCACAAGAAACAACTGGAGGAACATCTGGCCCGCACCGACAAACTGGCTTCCCTGGGCCAACTTGCTGCCGGAGTGGCCCACGAAATGAACAACCCGCTGGGGACCATCATGGTCCTAAGCTACCTGCTTCTGGAGGACTTGGAAGCTGACCGCCCGGAACGGCGGCAGGTGGAAAAAATTGTCCGGGAGGCCACCCGCTGCAAGGAAATCGTTCGGGGGCTGCTGGAATTTTCCCGCTATATGCCCTCCCGCCTGACTCCCCTAAATGTGAACGAAGTCCTCAAAGGGGTTCTTGCTTTGGTGGCGGACCACCTTTTGTTTCAACATATTGACCTGGTCCAGAAATTGTCCCCCAGGCTTCCTGAGGTTTTAGGCGACAGGAACCGGCTGGAACAGGTTTTCATCAACCTTCTCATGAACAGCGCCGAGGCCATGGAGGGCATGGGACGCCTGACCGTAGCCACCGGCCTCACGCCGGACGGGGATCGGGTGCGCCTGGCCTTCACGGACACCGGCCCGGGCATCCCGGAACATCTTTTAAGCCGCCTGTTTGACCCCTTCTTCACCACTAAAAAGGTGGATCGTGGGGTGGGGCTGGGCCTGTCCATCAGCTACGGGATCATCGAAAAACACCAAGGACGCATATTTGTGGAAAGCACCGGCCCACAAGGCACCACTTTCGTGGTGGAGCTTCCGGTGCATCGGGAACTACAAAAGGGACAGGAGGGACAGGGGGGAAAACCCCCCTTGCCGAGCCGGGTCTAATTGATCCTGAGATGATCACCATACTGCTGAAGTCTGTGGCAGGAAGGCCAGGTCAGTTTATTGGGGTGGTGGATTTCCAGAGCGGGGGGTGAGGGGTAAGGGGATGTGATTAAAATTTAGGACTCCATTCCGGGCCGGATATCCATGTCCGCCCCTTACTTTTCCTGGAACATCCTTCTTTGGGGGACCAGCTCCTCCACCTTTTCTTCCAGACGGGTGATCAGCGGTGCCAGGGTTCCGGGGTCCAAGGCGGAGATAGCCACCCCCTGATGTACCCGCGCCTGGAGGGCCGCCAACTCGGGAGGCACCAGATCCATCTTGTTGAACACCTTGAGAACCGGCTTATCCCCCAAGCCCAGAGAGTCAAGGAGGCGCTGAACCGCACCCATCTGCTCCGGAAAGCGAGGGTTGGCAAGATCAATGACATGGATGAGTAGGTCAGCCTCCTCCAGTTCCTCCAGGGTGGCCTTGAAGGCTTCCAGGAGGTTTTGGGGAAGATTGTGGATAAAACCCACAGTGTCGGTAATGATTACTTCCCGCTCCCGGGGGAAGCGCAGGCGACGGCTGGTGGGATCCAAGGTGGCGAAAAGTTTGTCCTCGGCCAGCACCGCGGCATGGGTCAGGGCGTTGAAGAGCGTGGACTTGCCGGCGTTAGTGTAGCCGATGATGGAGAGGATGGGGAGGCCGTGGCGCCGGCGGCCGGCCCGCCGGATTTTCCGGGCCGCCCGGATATCCTCCAGTTCCTGGTTTAGACGATGGAGGCGCTCTTTTAGTCGCCGTCGGTCGATTTCCAATCGGGTTTCCCCGGGCCCCCGGCCGCCGATGCCCCCGGTCAGCCGGGACAAGGCGTCATCCCGGCCCCTGAGGCGGGGCAGGAGATATTTCACCTGGGCCATTTCCACCTGGAGCTTGCCTTCCCGACTTCGGGCCCGTTGGGCGAACAGGTCCAAGATGAGCTGGGTCCGGTCAATCACTCTGAGCTCGGTGAAGTCAGTGATGGAACGGACCTGGGCCGGGGTTAGTTCAGCGTCGAAGATCAGCAGGTCGGAACCCAGTTGTAGGGCCTGGATCACCAGTTCCGAAAGGCGCCCTTTGCCCATCAGGAAGCGGGGATCCATCCGGGAGCGATGCTGCAGCACCGTAGCTGCCACCTCCAGCCCGGCGGACCGGGCCAGTTCCACGAGTTCGGCCATGGAATCCTCGGCCTCCGCCCGACTCCGGGCCGCCACCCCCACCAAAATGGCCCGTTCCCGCAAGGAGGATCCACCACCGTCCTGGCGGCGGGCCAACTCCTCTTCCAGAGACTCCATGAGGGCAGCGAAATCCAGATCCAGGCGGGTCACATGGTCCGCCTGAAGGATGGCCCAGTTTCTGCCGTTTTCCTCATGGGGCAGGAGGTGGGCCACCTGAAGGGCCCCCGGATAACCTTCGGGAGTGACATTCAGGGCGGCCACCGCATCCAGACGCAGGAGGGCCAGGTCCATAAGATCGTCCTGGGTGAGGGAACCCGTATCCAGATGGGTATGGATGAGCCTGAGTCCCTTCAAGCGGCCCCGGGCCCCCCGTTCCCGGGGGAGAGGCGGGATCAGGAGACCCTTGGCGTCGCCCACCAATACATGGGTCACCTGACCCTGGCGGTCGATGATGACGCCCACCTGGCGATGGATTTCGTGGGAGATCTCCGCCAGCTGCCGGGCCAACTCGGGGGTGACGAGCTCCCGGGGGGGGACCTTGCGCCGGAAAAGGCGTTCCAGCCGCCGATAGTGCTGGTGTTTAAGGCCGGTAAGATTGCCGCTGGGCCGATGGATGGCTGCTACCTCATAAAAACGGAAAGGCGATTGCCTGGTTCAGGGTCGCCTTTTGATAGTACACAAGGCCGTGTGGGCCATGCGCCGGTAGAGCTTAAAATCCTCCTGGTTGGGAGCGTTATAGTCCAGATTGAAGTGCAATCCTTTACTGACATAGAGATAGTTTTCCTGAACCAGTTGGCCGGGAATGACGGTTTCCACCCTGACACAGCGCTGCCCGCAGATCGTGTCTTCGGAAAGCCGAAATTGGCCTTGGGGGAAGATTTTCTGCAACTCCTCCACACTCCGGCGTTTTTCCGCCAAAAGTTGGTCAAAATCCGCCTCGTCCCGGCCTGCCGGTCCCACAATAACCCCGATGGAGCCTTTGCCGTCCGGCGAGGTAAACCTTACCCGGCTTTGGGTTTCCTGGGGATAATCCTTTCGGAGCCAGCCCTCTGGGGGGGTCATGGTGAACAAGCCATTGGGGTCCTGGTAATCCTGGGGCCAGACAGGCTGACTGCCGGCAGATAGCATCCAGGGGATCACTGCCAAGGCGGTCCATATCAAGAGTCGGCTTAAAAATGGGAACAAAATCCACCTCCAACCATTTGGTTAAATTATATCGCATAAGACAAAAAGTTCTGAAAACTTTCCCCTCATGGCCCTGGGCCCTTTTTAGCGCCGGGGGACCAAAGGTTAACGGAGACCGGAGCTCCAGAGGCCGGAGGCTGGTCACAGGAGGGTGAGGCGGAAGTGATTTGGCCTAAAGAACCAAAAAGCGCGGTCCTCTCTTTTTTTCCCTCCCTTCTGATGAGCTTTACTGGGCTGGCGGAATCACTTTTTCTGCTGGCTGAGATGGGTGCGGGCCAAAAGCTGACTTCGTACCCGTAAGGTGGCCTCCAGGCCCTGGTGGGAGGTCTCGGCCAGCCTTCGGGCCCATTCCTGGCGATGACCCTCCTCCAGCAAAAAGATATTGGCCTGGGCGATATGATGAGCTCCCTGAAGAGCGCCGCCCAGGAGTTCCACGGCCACCAGAAGGTCTGAAAGAAGGTGGGGACGGCAGTGACTGCCGGCTGCAGCCGCCAGTTCCAGGGCCCCAATGGAATGTCGCATGATGTGCCAGGGGCACTGGGTGGCCACCTCCACCAGGGCCTGGAGTCGGGGGCCCCGATCCCCGGCTCCCAGGGACTGGGCCATGGCGGCATAGGCTTGGACATCCGCTTGGCCAAGGCGGATAAACTCCCGGGTCAGTTGGCGGGTGCTTCCCAATTTCTGGGTCCAGAATTTTCGTCTCGCCCCTCGGTTGGCACTACGGGTCTGCTCCAGGCGGATGACTTTTTTGATCAATGCCAGAGCCACCAAGGCGCTGTAGGCCGAGGCCGCCCCACCCCCAGGGTCGGGGCGGGGCCGGCCCAGTTGCTGTAGAAAAGAGCCACCCATGACTGCTGGCTGTTTCCTAAAAAACCGGGATACTTACTTGGAACAAAAATAGACCGGAGCTTATAAGGCCAAAGGCATAATCCTCCCGCCGCCTTCCTTAAAAGGTCCCTGCCTTGCGGCGCCGGGGTTGGCATCGTATAATAAAATAAAGGCTATACCTTGGAGCCCAAAAATACAAGCGACTTCCTTATGAATAAAATACCTGACCAAAAAGAACTGGAACGTGAGCTGAGCGAGTACCTCTCCAAGAAATATGGCAGCCGTATCAAGGTGATCTCCCCGTACTGGCTGGCCAAACCGGAAACTGAGGCCAAAGGCGGCGGCAAAGAGGGCAAGTTCAGTCGTATAAATTTTGACCTGAAGCCGGAAGAGCTGGAGGCCTACCTGAACGAGTATGTCATCCGGCAGGAGGAGGCCAAAAGCATTCTGGCCACCAAGGTCTGCACCCACTTCAACCGCATCCGGCATTACCTGGAGAAGGGCCGGGAGCCAGAACCTGGAGTGGGGGCCATCAAAAACAATATCATCCTCATCGGCCCCACCGGGGTAGGCAAGACCTATCTCATCAAGCTTATTGCCAAAAAGATCGGGGTGCCCTTTGTCAAGGGGGACGCCACCAAATTCAGCGAAACCGGCTATGTGGGGGGTGATGTGGAGGATCTGGTGCGGGACCTGGTGCACGCGGCGGATGAAGACCTGGAACTGGCCCAGTACGGCATCATTTACATTGACGAAATTGACAAGATCGCCTCCTCCGGGAGTGTGTGGGGGCCGGACGTCTCCCGCACCGGGGTCCAGCGGGCCCTTTTGAAGCCCATGGAAGAGACCGAAGTGGATCTCAAGGTGTCCCATGACCCCGTCTCCCAGATTCAGGCCATTGAGCAATACCGCCGCACCGGCAAACGGGAAAAACGCACCTTGAACACCCGGCACATTTTGTTCATTGTCAGCGGGGCCTTTAACGGGCTGGAAAAGATCATCAAGGAACGCTTAAGCAAACAGGAAATCGGCTTCGGGGCCAAAATCACCACCCGGGAGGAGGAGCGGGACCTGCTTAAACGGGTGACCGCCGAAGATCTAATCAAGTACGGCTTTGAGTCGGAATTCGTGGGGCGGCTGCCGGTCATCGCAGTGCTCCATGAGCTGACTGCCGAGGATCTGTACCAGATCCTCATCAATCCCAACAATCCCATCATCACCGGCAAAAAGCGGGACTTTGCAGCCTACGGCATTGACATCAAATTTGAGGATGAAGCCCTGCGTCTTCTGGCGGAGCAGGCAGCCCAGGAAAAGACAGGGGCCCGGGGGCTGGTGAGCGTCATCGAACGCACCCTGATCCAGTTTGAAAAACGTTTGCCCACCACGGACATCCGGGAACTGGTGGTGACTCCGGAGATGGTGAAAAACCCCCGGGAAGAGTTGGAACGCCTACTTAAAAATCCCGACGACCCGGAACGCAAGGAGCGCTTCCGACTGGCGGGTCTGAAAGAGCGGGAACATTTGCAGAACTCCCTTTGGAGAAGGCAACAGGAACTGCTCCGGCTCTACGACCTGCCCCTCACCCCGGCCCGGGTGGAAATGCTGGTGAATCAATATCAGCATTATGACGGCGACCTGAAGGCGGCCTGTGAGGAAGTGGGCCGCCTTTACCGACAGGTGCGTCATTTTGAGGAACTGTTCCGGGAGGAACACAACCTTACGCTGCAGTTCGACGACGAGGCGGTGGACCGGATACTAGAGGAGGCTCTATCCCGGGAGGTCCCGGCCATGAGTGTTTGCCAGAACCTGGCCAAGGATCTGGAATACGCCTTGAAGCTGGTCCGGGACCGCACCTCCCAAGACACCTTCCTCCTAACCCGGGAGGCCATTGAGGATCTCGAAGGCTATCTCAATCAGATGATCCGGGAGTATTACCAGAAAACCCTGTTTCGGGAGTAAGTCCCGGAAGTCTGCGCCCAGGGATCCGGGGAAAGGCAGGGTTCATGACTCTATGCCCTTTCCCCGGTTATATTTCGGAAAGGTCATGATCGGAGTGTCGAAACTTTATTGTGGGGCGGTGGAGCCGGGGGACGTACTGCGCTACCGCCGCCATTCCCGGGAGCTTCCTTCCCATCTGCTGCAATTCGCCGCCGATAAAAAGCCGGTGGTGGTGTGGAATGTCACCCGCCGATGCAATCTTCGCTGTGTGCATTGCTATGCCCAGGCGGATATGACGGCGGCGCCCCGGGAGCTGAATCACGCCGAGGGCTTGGCCCTGCTTAATGATTTAAGGCAGTTCGGGGTGCCGGTGGTGCTGTTTTCCGGCGGCGAGCCCCTGCTCCGGCCGGACCTTTTCGGGCTGATAGAACAGACCGTGGCTCTGGGCATGCGGGCCGTGATTTCCACCAACGGCACTCTTATCACCTCTGAAGTAGCCCGGCGGCTCAAGGACCTGGGCCTTTCTTATGTGGGCATCAGCCTGGATGGCCTGGAGGCTACCCATGACCGCTTCCGGGGGAAGAAGGGGGCCTTCCGGGCGGTCTTGGCGGGTGTTCGCCACTTACAGGAAGCGGGAATCAAGGTGGGCCTGCGTTTCACCCTGAACCGGGGGAACTTCAAGGAGGTGCCCGCCATCTTTGATCTGGTGGAAATCCATGACATCCCCCGCATTTGCTTTTACCATCTGGTTTACACCGGCCGGGGCCGAGAGCTGCAAAACCAGGCCTTGACGCACAAGGAGACCCGGGAGACCTTGGACCTGATTCTGGCCCGCACCCGCCGGCTCTTCGATAAGGGGAGGGCAGTGGAGGTCCTCACCGTGGACAATCATGCGGACGGACCTTACATCTACCTGAAGCTGTTGCAGGAGGACCCGAAACGGGCTGCCCAAGTCCTCGAACTGTTGCAGATGAACGAAGGCAATAACTCCGGCCGGGGCATCGGCTGTGTGAGCTGGGACGGAGAGGTTCATGCTGACCAATTCTGGCGGCACTATTCCTTCGGAAACGTCCGGGAGCGTCCCTTCAGCGACATCTGGACTGACCTGAGCGATCCCCTGATGGCCAAGCTCAAGGACAAGAAACGCTATGTCACCGGACGTTGCGCTGTCTGCCGCTGGCTATCGGTGTGCGCTGGCAACTTCAGGGTCAGGGCCGAGGCCCTGACCGGGGATTTGTGGGCTCCAGACCCGGCCTGCTATCTCACGGACGAGGAGATCGGCTTGGGTAGTTCGTAAGAACAGGTTCCCAGAGAGGTGTCTGGAGCCGGGCCCCCGGCTCCTTTTAATCACCCCAAGAGGGCGACGGCCTCACCCCGCAGGCGTCGGCGCATTGCCAGGCTGTCAGCGAAGACCTCCTCTCTTCTGGAGGTGTGGCGGTGATATAAGTTGAAGGTGCTACCCTGAAGGCCCCGGGCGATGGGCTCGATCACGGCTTCAGGCAGCACCAGATAGCGGGACCCGCCGGGGCCGGTGGACCGGGCCAATTCCACCACCCCCTCTTTGCCCCACTCCCTGAACACCGCGACCAAAAGGGGTACAGGCCAGGCGGTGTCGGCCACCACCATGACCTCGGCCGCCTCCACCGCATAGCGGTTGCCGTTAAAGGAGACGGCCAGCCCTCCTTTGCTTCTGACCTTCTCCAAGGCTGGCACATCGGTGATGCTATCCCCCACATACATCACCTGGGAGAAGGTGAGGCCGGTTTGGGCGAGGCTGAGCTCAAGGGCCCGGACCTTCTCGGGCCCACCCATGGTGTTGGTCTTTTCACAAATCCGACCGATTGACAGCCGAGGAATGAGATCCCAGAAGATCCGGTCGAAAATCCGGATGGATTCCCTGGTCTTTGGGGGAAGATCCTCCGGGGTCTTGGCCTCCGAAGGGAGCTCAAGGGTGGGCGCGGCCAAAATTTCCTCCAGAAATCGCCTCAGCTCCTGGGCCTCTTTTTCTGCCAAAATGTAGCCGTCCAGGTCCAGCTCCGTACAATAGAGGCAATCCGGAGCAAAGCCCAAGCGGGCGGCCACTGCCTCGGCGAAGGGACGGTAGCTGGCGCTGACCATGTACAGGGGAAGTTCCAGAGAATGGAGAAACCTGTAGGCCTCTTCCGCCCCGGGGACCAAGGTCAGGTGGTTCCGGGAGTATTCGGCCACCTGGGCATTGGTAAGGCCGGCCAGTTTGAGAAAGGGCAAAATGAGTTTTAACGTGTCCCCCGCCTTGTATCCCGGCCTGCGGGCGATGTCCGCCAGATAGTCGTCATAACGGCTCACCTGGGTAAAGAAGCGGCCTCCGTCCAGAGGGAGGAACTCCCGGCATAGCTCAAAGGCGTTGTCGTTTAGAACCAGGGGACCTTCACAGTCGGTATTCAATTGCAAGGAATGCATCTTTGCTCCATTTGGGTGGTTCCGTAGTGGAAAATGGTTTAATACTCGGACCTGAGGGGGCCGGAAAAGCTGCCTTAGCCGTCTCAGTTGGGGGTCTTTTTCAGAAAATCCTCCACCTCAGAGGTAAGGTCCAGGCCTGCCGAAAGGAGTCGACCTCCGGCCTCGGGCCCCCGGGGGGTAAGGCGCACGGTGCCCTCGGCAACAGCCTTGAGGGTCAGAAGAATCAGGGGAAATTCCCGGCGGAGCTCCTCGGCCCGGATTTTGGCAAACAGGGGCTCGGCCTCCCCCTCCCGGAGCCGTAGGTCAGACAGGGTCTGCTGTCGCAGTTTCAGGCGGAATTGTTCCCATAGCGGTTCAAACTCCGGACCACTTAAGGAAAAACGGAAGTAGGTCACCGGGGGGCCGGCATCCAGCTCCGGGGTGGCCAGATGCATCATGGCCCCCGCCTCCCGGGCTCCCTGGGCCATAAGCTGCCACATTACTTCCTGCCAGGTGCCCTGGGGCCCGCCGGGTACCGCGGGATGCAGGTTAAGACATAAGAAAGTGCGGCATAATAGAGGGCTGACAATGAGCATATAGCCGGCCAGCACCACCACCTCGGCTGGATAAGCCCTAACCAGGGCGATGACCTTATGGTCGAAGTCCTCCCGTGCCGTCTCAATCTCCGGATGTCCCTCCCTTATCAAGCGACGCAATCCTTGGGAGGAAAGCGTGATTAAAGGCACCCCCCGGCGACGCACGGCCTCTTGGAAGCGGTCTGAGGCCGGGCTTTCCCCCGGGGCCCGGTCGCAGAAGACATATGCCACCCGGGCCGGAATGAAGCCTTGTTCCATATAGGTAATGGCGGTGCTGAACAAATCAACGGCCGCTTGGTCCCGGCCGCTGGAGAACCAGCCGAAGGTGAACATGTCTTAAGTTAAGGAGGCCACTATGGCATCCATGATTCTTCGGTCAGGATAGTGTTCCCGACCGGCGCCAGCCAATTTGTAAGCCGCCAGGGCGTTGGCCAGGCGTACCGCCTGGGGAAGGTTCAGACCCTGATACAACCCGGCCAGATAGCCGGCGGCAAAAACGTCCCCGGCCCCCAAGGTATCCACCAGATGCGGGGAAATATAGGGAGGGAAATCCAGGTAACGCACCGGGGTGAGCAGGCGAGACCCCAGGACTCCCCGCTTTATGAGTACCACCGGCGGCCCCCATACGGGATGGTGTTTCAGATCCCCCCCCAAAAGTTGCCATTCCCGTTCCGTGACCAAAAGGGTTTCGGTATGGTCCAGCAGATCCTCCAGGACCTCCCGGCCCCTACGGGCGTAAAGCTCCCCCGGGTCAAAAGAGACCCGCACTCGGCCGGCCAGACGCTTAAGGAGCTGTCTCTGAACCTTAAGGGGGCCGTCCCCTACAAAGGAGGTGACATGGATGAAGGCGGCGTGGGCCACCAGGTCCAGAGGGATGTCGCTCTCCCGCAGTTCGTCATTGGTATGGGGGGCCACCAGGATGGTGCGCTCCCCCTCGGGGTCTATCAGGATATAGGCTCGGCCGCTTTTCCCCTGGGTGGTCAGGTAATCCAGGATAACGCCCGGCAGACTTTGTTTCAGAAAATCCCCGTTCTGGTCTGCTCCCACCCGTCCCAGAAGGATCACTGGGACTTCCAGGCGGGCCAAGGCATAGGCTGTATTGGCCGCCTGGCCGCCGCCACAGCGGCCTTTCTCCTCGGCGAAGTGCGGCAGAAGTTCAAGAAGCCGGGCCTCGGCCTCCGGGGACAGGGCCTCCTCCCCGCCCCGGACCAGCCCGGAGCCCCACGCTGCCAGAAACCCCTTAATGTCGGCCACAGCATAAAGTTTGTCCAGGTTGACCGCCCCGAGACAGACGATATAACGCTCCATGCCGGAAAACTATCAGGAATCGGCTGGGTGGTCAAGTTGGGGGTCACAGATTCTTATGGGATTGCCGGACCTCTGGACATTTAAGTCTAAATGTCTAAATTGAAAATAACCGGGGAGTTAGAGGATAACTATGCACCGATTAATCAAGATCAGAATTATCCGGGACCTGGAGCATGTGGAAGAACGCATGCGTGTTTGGCGGGACCGGCTTTTCTCCCTGGGACAGGGGGAGATGGCCTATCGTCCCCCGGTGGACCTCTATGAAACTTTGGAGGGCCTGGTTCTCCGCCTGGAGATCCCCGGGGTGGCCAAAGAGGATCTGGCCATAGATCTGGCCGGACAGGAGCTGGTAATCCGGGGCCGGCGCCGGCCGGCACCACCTTCCCAGGTGACCCGGGTTTTGGTTTACGAAATCAGTTACGGCACCTTCGAACGTAGCTTTCTTCTCCCCATACCTGTTGATCCGGAAGGCGTGCGGGCCTGTTACACGGACGGCATCCTGGAGGTGCGGCTTCCTCGTCACCAGCCCCGGGCCCGGCGTATTCCCGTGAAAGAGTTGACGGAATCCTCAGATTAACAAATGAGGTGGACAAGCAAATGACCGAAGCGGCTCACGAACTGTCCCAACCCTCCCAAGAGAGCCAGGTTAAGCCGGGGGAGCAGGTGGTTCTCCCCATTTTGCCCAGCTCCGAGCTGGTTCTCTTCCCCCGCATCATTCTGCCCCTGTCTATTTGGGAGGACTCAGCGCAGAAACTGGTGGACGAAGTCCTTTTGGGGGACAAGATCTTTGGTCTTCTGGCGGCCCGGGAGATCAAACCCCAGGGTTTCGGGCCGGACCATCTTTATCAGGTGGGCACGGCCTGTATTATTCTTAAAATGCGCAAGCCCGAAGACGGCTCCGTGCGTCTTCTGGTTCAGGGACTTTACCGATTCCGGGTGGAACATTGGCTGGGCTATGAGCCCTACCTCACCGCCAAGGTCACCCCCATCAGCGAGGACTACGAACCTGATCTGGAGTTGGAGGCCTTGGTCAGTAGCGTCAAGGGCATGTTTCTCAAGATGCTGGAACTTTCCCCCTATCTTCCCTCGGAGTTGGGGGCCCTGGTACGGGAAATGGGCGACCCCCGGGTGCTGGCGGATGTCACTGCCGGCAGCCTCAACATCAGCAAGGAGGAAAAACAGGCCCTCCTGGAGACCCTGGACGTCAAGGCGCGGCTCCACCGGGTCCTGGCCCTTGTCAACCGGGAATTGGAAATCCTGGAGCTGGGGAAAAAGATCCAGGCCCAGGTGAAAGGCCAGATGGACAAGGCCCAAAAGGAGTACTACCTTCGGGAGCATATCAAGGCCCTGGAACGGGAGTTGGGGGAGGTGGACGAAAAGTCCGGAGAGATCAACGAACTCCGTACCCGCCTGGAGGAGGCCCATCTGCCTCCTCACGCCCTGAAAGAGGCCGAACGGGAGCTGGCCCGCCTGAAGCGCACCCCTTCCACCTCTCCGGACCACCAGGTCATCCGCAATTACCTGGAATGGATGATTGAGCTGCCCTGGAGTGTGTCCACGGAGGACAACCTGGATCTGGCCCAGGCCCGTCAGATTCTGGATGAAGACCACTACAACCTGGAGAAGGTGAAAAAGCGCATTTTGGAGTACCTGGCGGTTCGGCGTCTCAAGCCGGACATGAAGGGGCCCATCCTTTGTTTTGTGGGTCCCCCGGGTACCGGCAAGACCTCCCTGGGGCGCTCCATCGCCCGGGCTTTGGGCCGCAAGTTTGTCCGCCTATCCCTGGGGGGTGTGCGGGATGAGGCCGAAATTCGGGGCCACCGGCGAACCTATGTGGGGGCATTGCCGGGCCGCATCATCCAAAGCATCCGCCGGGCCGGATCCAACAATCCGGTTTTTATCCTGGACGAGGTGGACAAAATCGGGGCGGATTTTCGGGGAGACCCCTCTTCCGCCCTTCTGGAGGTCCTGGACCCGGAGCAGAATCACTCCTTCTCGGACCACTACCTGGACGTGGGTTTTGATCTTTCCAAGGTCATGTTCATCACCACGGCCAACATCCTGGACACCATTCCTCCGCCCCTCAGGGACCGCATGGAGGTTTTGGAACTGCCGGGCTACACCGAAGAGGAAAAGCTGGAGATCGCCTTTGGGCACCTGATTCCCCGTCAGCTGGAGGCTCACGGTCTCACGCCGGAGCAATTCTCCATCACCCGGGAGGCAGTGCGGGCCCTCATTGCCCAATACACCCGGGAGGCGGGTCTGCGCAACCTGGAACGGGAGATTGCCAGCCTCTGCCGGGCCGCTGGCCGGGAGATTGTGGAGGGCAGCAAAACCCACGTGAGTATTGAGGAAAGTGACCTAACGACTTATCTGGGGCCCCCCAAATTTTTCCGGGAGGCGGCCCTGGATCACCCGGAACCGGGGGTGGCCACCGGCCTGGCCTGGACCCCCACCGGCGGTGATATCCTCTTCATCGAGGCCCTGCGAATGCCCGGGAAAGGGGAATTGAAGCTCACGGGACAGTTGGGGGAGGTAATGAAGGAGTCCGCGGCGGCGGCCTTAAGCTACATCCGGGCCCGGGCCCCGTTTTTGGGCATTGAAGAGGACTTTTTTGAGGGGACCGATATCCATGTCCATGTGCCGGCAGGGGCTATCCCCAAGGATGGCCCGTCAGCGGGGCTGGCTTTGCTCTGTGCCCTGGTGTCCCTGCTTACCGGCCGCCCGGTGCGTAAGGGCCTGGCCCTCACCGGAGAGATCACCCTGAGGGGTCATGTATTGCGGGTAGGGGGGATCAAGAACAAGGTTCTGGCCGCGCATCGGGCCGGCATCAGCGATATCGTTCTTCCAGCCCAAAATACCGTAGACCTGGAGGAAATTCCGGCCTCAGTACGCCAGGCCCTTACATTTCACCCGGTGGACCGCCTGGATGAGGCCCTGGAGATTGCCTTCCCCCGGGTTGAAAGACCGTAACCGGGGGTGGAGGATCCTGGCCCAGGCTCCGCTATTAGGTCTGGCAGAGCCTGGAAACCTGTGATAAAAATGGCCAGACCCAAAAGGAGATGCTTATGGCCGTTTTCACCTGTGAAAAATGTGGCAGTCAGGTGGATACCCGCTGCAAGCCGCGAAAATGTCCTAAATGCGGGGAATCAGGCACCATGACCAAGGCGGCGGAGCCCACCTCCTTAAAAACGGGGAAGGGCAAATAATTTAGGAACCAGGGAGCTGCAGGTTGCGCCTTAGAACTTCCTTTCCAATGGCCCCATGATTTACGGCGTCGGGGTGGATCTGGTAAGGGTGGACCGGATTGGCCGGGCCTTGGCGCGATTCGGGGAGCGCTTTTTAAAGCGCATTTATACTGACCGGGAGATAGCCTACTGCCAGAACCGGGCTAGTCAAGGGGTTTTCCAGTTCGCCCAGCGCTTTGCCGCCAAAGAGGCCTTTTCCAAGGCTCTGGGAGTGGGACTGCGCCAAGGCGGCATCCGCTGGCGGGAAGTGGAAGTACTCCCTGACCCCAAGGGGAAGCCGGAGTTGTTTGTAAGCGGCCGGGCGGCCGAGCTCTGCGCTGCGGCGGGGGTCACCCGCATGCTCCTTAGTCTGGCCGACGAAGACAACCACGCGGTGGCTTTGGTGGTCCTGGAAATTTGAAATCCCGGGGGCCATTTCCCCTCAGTCCCTCTTATATTGAGGAGAACCTACGGCCATGTTGGTTTTGGTCACCGGTGCCAGCGGTTTTGTGGGAAATGAAGTGGTGAAGGAGCTCCTGGCCCGGGGACATGAAGTGCGGGCCTTGGTGCGCCCCGGCTCGGAAAAAAAGCTGCAGGAGCGGGATCGGGTGGTGCTGTTCCCGGGGGATTGCCTGCACCCGGAATCCCTGGTCCCGGCTGCTCAAGGCTGCGAGGCGGTGATTCACCTGGTGGGGATCATCCGGGAGTTTCCAGGCCGGGGGATCACCTTTGAACGGGTGCACGTTCAGGCCACCAAAAATGTGGTGGAGGCAGCCAAGGCGGCCGGAGCCCGTCGCTACCTCCACATGAGCGCCTTGGGCGCCCGGCCCGAACCCGCCGACCCCTACCATGTCACCAACTTCCGGGCCGACCAATATGTCATGGCCTCAGGGCTCACCTACACCATCTTCCGGCCCTCGGTTATCTACGGCCCGGGGGACCAGTCTTTCAACCTGTTCGCCCGCCAGATCCGGCGACTCAAATTTTTTCCCGTTATCGGGGACGGGAACTACAAGCTTCAGCCCCTTCCGGTGACCACTGTGGCCCAGGCCTTTGCCCTGGCCCTGGAACTCCCCCAAACGGAAAACCGGATATACGAGCTGGGGGGACCAGAGCCCTTGACTTTCAATGAGATCATCGACACCCTGGCCCGGGTGTTAAAGAGACGCATCAGGAAAGTTCACCAGCCGGTATGGTGCATGCAGATGGCGGCCAAAATGTGCGGCCGCTTCCGCTGGTTCCCTCTCACCCCCGGACAGCTTCGCATGCTTCTTGAAGGGAGCACCTGTGATCCCACTCCCTTTTACCGGGACTTTGGCCTGACCCCGGTTCCCCTGGAAGAGGGCTTGGCCCGTTACCTGTCCTGAAGGGCTCGGGGGAAGGAACGGGGCTTATGTGACCTTGTCTTTTTGGGATCTTCAACCCCAAACCGGTTTTCAAGAAGCATCTGCCAGGTTGGAGCTAACCGTTCCCGTCGAACAGTTTTTTCTGGGGGGTTTCCAGGGCGGTTCGCCGCCGCTGGCGGGCCAGTCTGGGGAAGCCCAGGGGATCCAGGTGACCGGCCTCCAGGTTTTCCAGGACCTCCTGGGCTCGGTCAATGACTTTTTGGGGAACTCCCGCCAGTCTGGCCACCTGGAGGCCGTAACTCTGGGAGGCGGCCCCCGGGGCCAGCTGGTGAAGGAACACGATGTTCCCACCTTCTTCCGCCACCAGCACCTGGAAATTTTTCACCCGGGCCTTCAGGCGGCTTAAGGCGGTGAGTTCCTGGTAGTGGGTGGCAAAAAGGGTGTTGACCCCCACCCCGCCCAGGTCATGAAGGGTTTCGGCCACGGCCCAGGCCAAGGCCAGGCCGTCAAAGGTGCTGGTGCCCCGACCGATCTCATCCAGGATGACCAGGCTCCGGGGGGTGGCTTGGTGGAGAATGCGGGCGGTTTCGTGCATCTCCACCAGGAAGGTGCTCTGGCCCCGTCCGATGTCGTCCACCGCTCCCACCCGGGTGAAGATGCGGTCCGTCAGGCCCACCACCGCCTTGTCCGCCGGGACGAAAGAACCCGCTTGGGCCAGAAGCACCGTCAGGGCCACCTGCCTCAGGATGGTGGATTTGCCGCTCATGTTGGGCCCGGTGATGATGAGGACCTTTTGGTCCTTATTGAGAAGGATGTCGTTGGGGACGAAGCTCCCTGGGGGTAGGACCCGCTCGATTACGGGGTGACGCCCGCCCTTAAGCTCCAGGATGGGGGTTTCCACAATTTCGGGGCGGCAGTAGCGGTGTTGGACGGCCACCTCAGCCAGGGAGGCCCAAACATCCAGGCGGGCTAAGGCCTGGGCTACGCGCTTCAGGCGGGGGGCCTCCCCACCCAGACGCCGACGGAGCTCCTGGAACAGTTCCACTTCCCGTTTGAGCCGGGCGTCTTCAGCACCCAGCACCTTGGCCTCATAATCTTTGAGTTCCGCGGTGATAAAGCGCTCGGCGTTCACCAGGGTCTGCTTGCGGTGGTAATCCGGCGGCACCAGGTGCAGATTGGGCCGGGAGACCTCCAGATAGTAGCCGAAAACCTTGTTATAGCGCACCTTGAGGGAGGCGATGCCGGTACGGCGCCGTTCCTTTTCCTCCAGGCGGGCGATCCAAGTCTTTCCTTCCCGGGAAATCTGCAGAAGTTCGTCCAGTTCAGGGTCGTAGCCCTCCCGGATAACGCCCCCGGCTTGCAGAGTGGGAGGCGGGTCCTCCGTCAGGGCCCGGGAAATGAGCTCATGGAGGTCGGCCAAATCTTCCAGCTCCAAGGCGGCCTGAGCCACCAGGGCCGGGCTAGCCATCGGAAGCAGCTCCCGGAGCAGGGGAAGCCTTCCCAGGGCCTGGCGCACGGCGGCCACTTCCCGGGGACTGGCCTGTTCCATGGCCAGCCGGGCAGTAAGCCGCTCCAGATCCCCCAGTCCTTTCAAGGCCTGGCGCCACCTTTGCCGCAGGAGTTCCTGTTCAACAAAAAACTGGACAGCGTCCAGACGAGCCTCAATGTCTGGGCGGTGGATAAGGGGTTGCCTAAGCCAGCGGGCCAGGAGCCGGGCCCCCATGGGGGTAAGGGTGGCGTCCAGAACCTCGAAGAGGGAACCTTGGCGGGAGCCGCTCCGCCAGGTCTCAAAAATCTCCAGGTGTCTGAGGGTGGCTTCATCCAGCCCTAAAAAATCGTCCCGGGAGTAGGGGAGCAGGTGGTCCAGGTGGGGGAGATTTGCTGCGTGGGACTCTCTGAGATACTGCAAAATGGCGCCGGCCGCCGCTACTCCCAGGCGGTTCTCCCCCAAACCGTAGCCGTCCAGAAATAAAGTGCCCAAAACCCGGGTCAGTTCCCGGCGGGCGCTGGTGTGGTCGAAGGCAAAGGCTGGAAGGGCGCGTGTTATGGGAGGGTCGGGAAACAAAGACAGGGCCTTGTTCAGGACTCCATTCCCTGTCTCTTCGGGTATAAGGATTTCCGCAGGTTTAAGCCGCCAGAGTTCGTCCCCCAAATGGTCGCTCCCGCTTCCTTCTGTGAGGCGGAACTCTCCGGTGGAGAGGGACAGGTAGGACAGGCCCCAGTGCTCTCCCTTAAGGGCCACCGCGGCCAGGTAATGGTCGGCCCGGGCCGGCAGGGCCGCAGGATCCACCTGGGTCCCCCGGGTAAGGATACGAGTCACCTCCCGGCGCACCAGTCCTTTGGCCTGGGCCGGGTCCTCCACCTGCTCACAGACCACCACCTTGAACCCCCGGTCCAGCAACCGGGCAATATAGCCCTCGGCAGAGTGCACCGGAAACCCGGCCATGGGGATGCGCTCCTCTTCCGCCCGACTCCGGGAGGTGAGGGCAATACCCAGGGCTTGGGCCGCCTCCTCGGCGTCCTGAAAGAACAGTTCATAGAAGTCACCCAGTTGGAAAAGGACCAGGGCGTCAGGATACCTGGCCTTCAACTCCAGGTACTGTTTCAGCATGGGGGTGAGACGGTCACTGGAAACTTCTGACATGGCGGGCTAGGATGGGCGGAGGGTTTACTAAGGGTAAGGAGCGGCCCCCCTTGCCGACCCACCGCCGGAAGGGAGCGTAAATGTCTGGGAGTGAGGGGCGAAGTCCCCCTCCCTCCCTTGTGGGGTTAATCCGTTGACCCCCCGGCAGCCGAGGCTTCCGGGGCTTCTTCCTGCTTGACCATCACCCCGGCGCGTTTCAGTTCTTCCCCCAGGATTTCCACGTTGTGCCTGAGGTGCCGGATGGTTTGGCGCTGCTTCAGCAGCTCGTAAATGCCGTAAAGCGAGGCGGTAAACACCCCCAGAAAAAAGGTGAAAAGGATCAGGACCCACAAGGGTATATTGGCAGTCTGCAGGCTGAGCACATAGATGTCAAACCGGAGCTGCACCGCGTGTTCCAGAACGGTCCGGTTTTCCAGAATGAAGACCACGGCAAAGATGCCCAACAGGGAACCGAAAATCACTTTGACGAAACGCATGACAGATCCTCATCTCGCAATTTCTGGAAGTAGGGCGCGAGACGCGCGTACGTCTGGCGGAAATGCTCCGGTATCACCCGGACCTCGGCAAAAACCGGAATATAGTTGGTGTCGCCGTTCCACCGGGGCACCACATGCCAATGGAGGTGGGCCTCCACCCCGGCCCCGGCCACCACGCCCAGATTCAGACCCACATTGAAGCCGTCAGGGTGCATGGTCTCCTTTAGAATATTAAGGGACTGACGCAATTTGACCTGCAGGTCCAGCAACTCTTCCAGGGTCAGGTCATTCAGGCCGGCCACATGTCTTAGGGGGGAAATCAAAAGGTGCCCATTGATGTAAGGATATTTGTTCATCATGATGCGGGTCAGGCGGCCGCTGAACAACACCAGGCGCTCGGCCAGGTCTTCTTCCGGCCAAGGGCAGAAGATACACCCGGGGGATTTGTCCTGCCCCAGGATATATTCCATCCGCCAAGGCGCCCAGAGCACCTTCATCTATCCCAAGTCCTCCTAAATTTTAGGTTCAGATTGCACTATAACACGATTTCCTCAAGTTTCAAGGGGATAATCCTCCGGAATAGTTGCTCCGGCCCCCAAAAAACCGGCCTCCCGAAGGA
>Ga0068707_1000125_pt1 | contig 41171 bp, 28 predicted proteins | sample YNPNPMetaG_FD_66600 | JGI IMG/M metagenome (GOLD analysis project Ga0068707, IMG submission 66600) | Anoxygenic and chlorotrophic microbial mat microbial communities from Yellowstone National Park, USA - YNP NP MetaG | ecosystem: Environmental > Aquatic > Thermal springs > Hot (42-90C) >... | reverse complement strand
TTCGGGAAGCCCGCCGCCGCATGGCTCGGATTCGCCGTCTGGTTGTATTGCGCCAGGTGGCAGCCCTCGCACGCCGCCGGGGTTCCGGTATATCTCCCCTCTTTGTGGCACGAGTCGCATGCTACCCGCGCGTGAGCGCCTGTGAGAGCGAACCGGCTCAAGCTGTGATCGAACGACGCGTTTTTCCACTGCGACGTCGAGTGGCAACGGCTGCAATCGAGCGGGAAGTTCGAGGCCGAATGGTTGGGGTTCAGCGTAGACCGGTAGGCTTCCAGATGGCAGGAATCACAGTTTTGCGGCGTGCCTGCGTAGCGCCCCGCGGCGTGGCAACCGTTACACCCGGCCTGCGCGTGGGCGCCGGTCAGCGTGAAGCGGGTCCGCGCCGCATGGTCGAAGGTGGCGCCCTGCCATCGCGCGGTGTTGTGGCACAGAGAGCAATCACCAGGGAAGCCTGCCGCCGCGTGGTCGGGGTTGCGCGTGGAGGCGAAGTCTCGTGCATGGCAGGAAACGCAGGTCGAAAGAGTGCCGGCGAACTGCCCGGCCGCGTGGCAGGCCATGCACTCGAGACGCTCGTGAGCACCGGTCAGGGCGAAGCCGGTGATGGCCGCATGATCAAACTTCGCACCATGCCATGAATCGACAGAATGGCAGGCCGCGCACTGCACCGGGAAGCGCGAAGCGGCATGCGGTGGCCAGGACGCCTCCCGGTACTGCTGCATATGGCAGGCCGCGCATTCGGTGCTGAGGCCGGCGAAGATGCCCGCCGCGGCCGACTTGTGGCAGCTCTCGCACGGGGCGCTTGAGTGCGCGCCAAGCAGCGGGAACCGGTTGAAGTGTTCGCGGGTTTCGCGGACCTCAGTCTTGAAGCCCCTGACCGAGTGGCATTGCGCGCAATTCGGGCCGAATTGCCGGCGGTGGACGTCGGCATGGCAGGCCGCGCATTCGTGACTGACGTTGCGGAAGACCGGATCGAGGTGGCACGAGGTGCAGGCCACCCCTGCGTGGCCTCCACGGAGCGGGTATGAGGTCTGCGAGTTATGGTCGAACTCGGGATGCGGACGAATGGGCCGCCAGCCGCTCGTGGTGTGGCAGCTTTCGCAGGCGGTCTTCATAGGCCCGTGCGGGTTTCCCGTGCGCCGCACCGTTTGCTGCGGGGACGCCTGTGAGACAGCCATGCCCGTGAGCAGGATCGAAAAGAGCGCGAAGAAGCAGGCCCTCATCGGTGACACTCCTGACAGGCTCGCGGAGTGCCGCGGTAGGCGATCACCCGCAGCCCCCCTTGCTGTCTGGCCGGATGACACAGCCGGCAGGGAACGCGTTCGTGGGCCCCGGCGAGCGAGAAGCCGGAGTGTTTGTGGTGGTCGAATGCAGTGGGCTGCCAGTTGGAGACCGTGTGGCACCTCGCACAATCGGGTTGGGAGGCGGCGCCGGCAGAGAACTGCCCACCGTGGGGATCGGCGTGGCAGGACGCGCACGCTTCCGGCGTCCCCGCAAATGCCGTCAGCCGCCGCGACCCGAGAATCGCCGGTTTGTGGCATCCGGTGCACGGCACGCCGCGGTGCTTGCCAGCCAGGCGGAAGCGGGTCCGGTCGTGGTCGAAAGCCTGGGTTTCCCGCCACGACTTGGCCACGTGGCATGACTCGCATCCGAACTGCCTTGCGGCCGCGGAAAGCTGTTCGCCGGCAGCCAGTTCGGATGCGCCCAGGTGGGGATCGGCATGGCAATGGCGGCAGGCCGCTTCCGCAATGCGGAAGACTCGCCCTTCACCCGCTTTCTTGTGGCACTCGTAACAGGGGACCGCAGCGTGGGCGCCAGCCAGCGGGAACCGGCTCCGGTTGTGGTCTCGCACCGTATAATGGAGCTCCTGCCATGAGGCTTCTTCGTGGCAGCGTTCGCAGCGGTTCCAGTGAGGGGCGCCTGCAAACTGCCCGCCGTGGCGGTCGTTGTGACACTGATTGCAACTCGCAAAGCCCGGATGGTAGTTGACACCGGCGCCCGATCCGGGATGGCATGGCCCGCAGGCGACTGCCGCATGCTTGCCCCGCAGCGGAAACTTCGTCGAAGCGTGCTCGGCGGCGCCGAAGAGGGCCGGCTTCCATCCGTTCTCGGAGTGGCAAGGCGCGCACTCCCCGCCATTGCGGTGCGCAAACTGGCCCTGGTGGCTGTCCCGGTGGCAATCGATGCACCGCTCGTGCGGCAAAGGCGCGCGGAAGTTTTCCGTCTTGTGGCATTGCCGGCATGCCACCTGTCTGTGTCGCCCGGCCAGCGGGAATTTTGTTTTGCTGTGGTCGAACCCGCCCGCGACGCGCGCCCCTTTCCAGCCTGAAGTGTTGTGGCACGTTTGGCAGTCGCCGGAAAACGAGCCCCCGTGCCGATCTTCGTGGCAAGACCTGCAATATTCGTGAAAAACGAAGTTCTTGTATTGAACCGTATCGCCCAAAGCCGCGATCTTGCGGTGGCATTTCCCGCAAGCCACCCGCTCGTGCAATCCCGTCAGCGGATAGTTCGTCCTTTCATGCGAGAACCGGGAGGCAGGCTTCCAGCCTTCTGACGTATGGCAGCGGGAACACTCCTGCCCCAACTGCCCGCGGTGTGGATCCTCATGGCAGGCCGAACACCGCGCGTTCAGCCCCAGCAAGGAGGCCGAAGGATCGGTGCGTTTTTCCAGGCCCCGCTCTTCTTGGGCTGTCTTCTGCGGGTTATGGCACTGCTCGCAGGCCAGCCGGCCGTGCTTTCCTTCCAGCGCCCAGCCTGCCTCCCGGTGATCGAACCGGTTCCGTGGAGTCTTCCAGCGAACCAGCCGGTGGTTCCGCCCGTTGTGCTCGGAGTGGCACTGCGCGCACTCGCTGGACGCCTCCACCGTCGCCCCCCTGACCACTCTGGCGTGGTAGCCCCGCTTCTCTTCCAGCCTGCGGCGGATCCCGGCGTGGCAGTCGAGGCACCGGAACCGCGCCTTCCGCGCGCCGAACTCATGGCAGGCGCCGCAGCGCAATGGCGAATCCAGATCCCGGTGCGCCTTCGAAAGCTCTCCAGGCGACATCTGCGCCAGAAGAGGGACGTGCCAGACAGCCATCGCAAGCATCCCCGATAGTGCGATTCTTCTTCGAACCCGGTTTGAAAGGATCAACCCAGCTCCAACTAGACCCGGCATTGCCGGAGTACCCCAATATCGGCGGAACGGGCGGCCCGCTTCACGCTGAACCGCCTCCGCGAAAGATACTCAGAGATCGTCGGCAATCCCACCTAATTTCTTCTTCAGGACCCGGAACGCACAGCCTCCCGATCCTGGCTTTGCCCCTCTGGCCACGGACCCACTCCTCTCTGACGCTCGGTAAAACTTACCTTTCCGGTAACAATCGGCATCCAGTGATGGCAAAATTTGATGGCAAAATTACCGACTTTCTCACCGGATGCCGGGGAAACAGGGTTCGGCTTTGCAAGACGCGTGCCATCCGCGAGTCGGCGGCAGAACAGGCACCCGCAACGCACTCGCACCCGTGCCGAGCCGCCAACAGGCCCGGCCGCGGCAGCACCGGATCATTTTCGGGTAATCCTGTTTCAGCCCTGCCCGTAGCGCGCCTGCGGCCCGTGCTTGCGCAGGAAGTGCTCGTCGTGAAGGGCGCGGGGGATCGGCGCGGCGTCCGGCCGCAGCGCCAGCGTCAGCGCCGCCATGCGCGCGATCTCCTCGAGCAGCACGGCGTGCATGGCCGCCTCGCGCGGGCTGCGGCCCCAGGCAAACGGCCCGTGCGATGCCACCAGCACGCCGGGTTGCGCCAGCGGGTCGAGCCCCTGGAAGCGCCGCACGATGGCGCGGCCCGTGTTCAGTTCGTACGCGTCGCGGATCTCCTGTTCGGCGAGCGGCGCAGTCACCGGAACGGGCCCGTGGAAGTAATCGGCGTGAGTCGTGCCAAGACAGGGAATCTCCCGCTGCGCCTGCGCGAACGCGGTGGCGTGCGTCGAGTGCGTGTGCACCACCCCGCGCACGCCCTGGAAGTGCCGGTAGATTTCGAGATGCGTATCGAGATCCGACGAAGGCCGCAGCGCGCCCTCGACGACCTTGCCCGACAGGTCCGTGACCACCATGTCGGCGGGCCGCAGCTTGTCGAACGGCACGCCGCTCGGCTTGATCGCGACGAGCCCCTGTTCGGGGTCGTAGCCGCTCGCGTTGCCGAACGTGTACAGCACCAGCCCGCGGCGGACGATTTCGAGATTGGCTTCGAGCACTTCTTCTCTGAGGGCGGGAATCAGCATCGGGTTTGGATCGCCTCTTTCCCCGAGTGTATGCGATATCATGGCATGTCCACCGGGAGGTGCATCAGGCAATGGCAATTGTTGCAGGCGTGGACTTCGGCACGCAGAGCGTCCGCGTTTCCCTGTTCGACAGCGAAAAAGGCAGAATCGGCGCGGCGGTGGCCGAGTATCCGGTGCACCGCAAGCGTGAAGACCCCGACCACGCCACGCAGAGCCACGCCGACCACATGAACGCGCTCGTCGTGGCGACGCGCGCGGCGCTGCAATCGGCGGGCATCAGCGGCTTGCAGGTCGAGGCCATCGCGCTCGACACCACCGGCTCCACCGTGCTGGTGCTCGACGAAAACCTCGAGCCGCTGGACGACTACTACCTCTGGTGCGACCACCGCGCCAAACGCGAGGCCGCCGAAATCACGGCCAAGGCGCACGAGCAGAAGCTCGAAGCCATCGAGTGGTGCGGCGGGGTCTACTCCTCCGAATGGGGCTTTTCGAAACTCCTGCACTGGCTCCGCAACAACCCGGAAAAGCGCGCGCGTTTCGCCACCGCCATCGAACACTGCGATTACGTCGCCGCCGTGCTGTGCGGCATCCGGTCCCTCGACGGGCTGCCTCGCTCGGTCTGCGCCATGGGCCACAAGTGGATGTGGAACGCCGCGCTCGGCGGCCTGCCGCCCGAGGAGTTTCTCGCAAGCGTCGACCCGCTGCTGGCGGGCGTGCGCGCGAAGCTCCGCGGGCGCTACGAAACGTCGGACAAGATCGCCGGCCATCTCTGCCCGGAGTGGGCCGAGAAGCTGGGGCTGCGCGCGGGGATTCCGATTCCCGTCGGCGCCTTCGACGCCCACTGGGACGCCATCGGCGCGGGCATCCGCGAAGGCGACGTGGTCAACGTGGTGGGCACGTCCACCTGCATGATGGCGATCGCAAAACAGGTGGGCCTCATCCCCGGCGTGTGCGGCGTGGTGAAGGGCTCCATTCACCCGGATTACTTTGGCATCGAGGCCGGGCTGAGCGCCGTGGGCGATATCTTCGAGGCCATCGCCCGCCGCGCCGGCACGACGGTGGCCGAGCTTTCCCGGGACCTGGAACAGTTCAAAGCCGGCTCGACCGGGCTGCTGCGCATGAGCTGGGACAACGGCGACCGCACCGTGCTCGTCAATGCCGAGCTCGGCGGCGTGACGCTCGGCTGGACGCTCACTTCCACTCCCGCCGACGAGCTGTTCGCCGCCATCGAGGGCACCGCCTTCCACACGCGCATCATCCTGGAGCGGATGGCCGGGTACGGCGTCCCCATCCGGCGCGTGATCAACGGCGGCGGCGTGCCGCAGCGCAATGAAGTGCTGAACCGCGTCTACGCCAACGTCTTCAACATGCCCGTGCTCGTTCCCGCGCAGGAGGTCACCAGCCTCGGCTCGGCCATCTTCGCCTTCCTCGCCGCGGGTGCTTTCCGGACCATCGAGGAGGCGCAGGCGAGGCTCTGCCCGTCTTACCGCATCGTCGAGCCCGATCCGCGCGAAGCCGCAGTGTACGAGCAGCTCTACCCGCTCTACCGCAAGCTCTATTTCGCCCTCGGCCGCCCCGGCTCCGAGCCCGCCGCCATCGGCGACGTGCTGCCGCGGCTGCGTGCGATCCGCGCCGGCCAGGCGCGCTAGCTCCGCGCTCTGTGCTTGCCCGGCGCGGTCGCATACACTGAAAAGTCACGATGAATCCTGGCTCGCGGGCCGCAGCGTTGGTCCGTTTCCTGAAAGAAAACCGCGAAGCGCCGCTCGCCATCCTGATCGGCGTGGCCACCAGCCTCGTCATTGTCGCTTTCATCTGGACCACGGAACTGGTCGGGGCGCGGCTGTACACCTCGGAGAGTCCGCCCTGGATGCGTCTTGTTTTTCCCGCCGCGGGCGCATTGCTTTCGGGATTTCTGCTGTACCGCCTCTTCCCCGACGCGCGCGGCAGCGGCATCCCGCAGACCAAGGCCGCGCTGTTCACCGGACGCACGGTGAGCCTGCGCACCACGGCGGGCAAATTCCTTTGCTGCTCCATCTCCCTCGGCAGCGGCATCTCGCTTGGCCGCGAGGGTCCTTCGGTGCAGATTGGCGCGGGCATCGCTTCGGAAGCCGGACGGCGGCTCGGCCTGAAGGAGCGCGAGACTTCCGCCCTGATCCCCATGGGCACGGCTGCCGCGCTGGCCGCGGCCTTCAACACGCCCATCGCCGGCGTGCTGTTCACGCTGGAAGAGGTCCTCGGCAACATGCACGCGCGCATTCTCGGCGGCGTGGTGCTGGCCTCGGCCTCTTCGTGGCTCGTGTTGCATCTGTTGCTCGGCGACGAGCCGTTGTTCCACGTGCCTGCCTATCAGCTCGGTTCTCCCGTGGAACTGACCGTCTATGCCGCGCTGGGGCTGGCGGGCGGACTTGTCTCGGCGCTCTTCCAATGGATGCTGGTCAGGTTGCGCCAACGTTTTCTTGCCTTGCCCAGGCATACGGTTCCATGGCAGCCTGTCGCCGGGGGCCTGTTCGTAGGCCTTCTCGCCTGGTGGATTCCCGGTCTGCTCGGCGTCGGTTACACGGCCGTCGACCAGGCGCTCAACGGCAGGATGGTCTGGCACATCATGCTGCTGTTGCTGGTGCTGAAGCTGCCCGCCACCGCCCTCTGCTACGCGTCCGGCAATCCGGGCGGCATTTTCGGCCCCAGCCTGTTCCTGGGCGCCATGCTCGGCGGCAGCATCGGCTCGCTCAGCCACTCGCTGTTGCCTGATATGACAGGTCCGCCCGGCGCCTATGCGCTCGTGGGCATGGGCACGGCCTTCGCCGGCATCATTCGCACGCCGATGACTTCGGTGCTGATGATCTTCGAACTCACCCGCGACTACTCCATCATCGTGCCCCTGATGATCTCGAACCTGCTCAGCTACTGGGTCGCCCGCCGGCTCATCCGAACGCCGATCTACGAGCAGCTGGCCGCGCAGGACGGCGTGCACCTGCCCAAGCCGCCGGACGAGCGCGCCGAACACGAACTCGAAGTGCGCGAGGCCATGCGGCCTGTCACGCTTCTGCTGGATCCCGACATGGAGGTCGGGGAAGCGTCTCTCTATCCGGGAAAGCATTTTCTCGTCGGCCGCGAAGGCATTCTGTGGGGCATCGTCTCAGCCGAGGACCTGTTCCAGGCCCCCGGCCACGCGCGTCTGGCCGAACTCCTGCCTCTGCCTCCCGAGAAAATGCCTTCTCCCCCGTCCTCGCTCCTGCCCCATATGCACCCCGATCATCCCCTGGATCTGGCGCTGCACCGCTTCGGCACGACCGGCCTCAGCATCCTTCCCGTCACCGACCGCATGCACTCCCGCACGCTGCTCGGCGAGCTTACCTTGCAGGACCTGCTCGACGCCTACCGGCGAAAAGCCGCCGATGAGGGGCTGGACAGGCGAAACCCGCAGACGCGCGCCCGGTGATTTTTCCTGCAACGGGGGCGTGCCTCGCGCACGTCTTGTGTGCAGGAGTCACGGGCCATGAAGAACATCGCACTGGCTGCCGCGCTTGCGGCTTTCGCTCTCCCGCTCCTGGCGGACTGGAACGTGCATGTCCACATCGGCTCGCCGCCCTATTACGGCTATGCGCCGGCCGAAGTGGTCTATGTGGAGCGGTATGTGCCCGCCTATGATGTGCCGTTCGTTTTCGTCGCCGCGCGCCATGCCCGCGTTCGGCCCGTCGTGATCGTCGAAGCCTGGCGCCGCGGCGGCTGGAACCACGTCTGCTCGCGGTTCGGCATCCCGCGCGAAGTGCTGTTTGTGCCGGCGCCGCCGGTCCCGCCGCCCGTGGTCGTGTATTACGACCGCCATCCCGGAAAGGCTGCGAAACACTTCCGTCACGAATACAGGCGCTACAAAGGCCACTGGCGCCATTGAGGCGGCGCTTCCTGCGGTTCTTCCCGCTCTGATCTTCTGCGATATGATCGCCGCGGCGCCCCGGGCCGCCTGTTGATCCGTTCCCCGCCCGGGCCGGTTCAGGCATTGGCGCCTTCATCGGCGGCTCTTTCCGACCTGCCCGGCCCTGCGCCGCCGCGTGGCGGCTGCTGGCGGGGCGTCCGCCGCGGCGATATTCGGACTTTCCGGTGTGATATCATGCTCCGCGATGTCCGTCCTCGCTGCCGCTGGAGGCCGCCGGCGCGTGGGCGGGCGTCGCCGGCCGCGGCTCCGGGCCGGGAACGGAACCGGAAGCCGGAGTTTCCCGGCGCGCCGCGTCTCTGTCAAACTGGGGAAGCATACCTGAGGAGAACCGACTGACCATGTACTGGCTTGGCATCGACATCGGCACCGGCGGCAGCCGCGCCCTGCTGGTGGACGCGAAAGGAAAACTGGTGGCGGGATTCACCGCTCCGCACGAGGACATCCGGATGGAGCGCCCGTTGTGGGCCGAACAGCGCCCGGAAAACTGGTGGGAGGCGGCGCAGGCCGCCATTCGCGGCGTGCTCAAGGAAGCCGGCGCCACGGGCGGGCAGGTGAAAGGGGTGGGCCTGAGCGGCCAGATGCACGGCCTGGTGCTGCTCGACGCAAACAACCAGGTGATCCGCCCCTCGCTCATCTGGTGCGACCAGCGCAGCCAGCCGCAGGTCGACTGGATCCACCAGACCGTCGGCCGCGCCAATGTGGTGGCCTACACGGCGAACCCGATGCTGACCGGCTTCACCTTGCCGAAGCTGCTCTGGGTGCGCGACAACGAACCGCAGAATTTTGAGCGCGCGCGCAAGGTGCTGCTTCCCAAGGACTACATCCGGTTCATGCTCACCGGGGTGCATGCGACCGAGGTGAGCGACGCTTCCGGCACGGGCCTGCTGGACGTGGTCACGCGGCGGTGGTCGACGGCAATGATCGAGCGGCTGGGGCTGGACGCCTCGCTGTTGCCGGAGGTGAAAGAATCGGCCGATGTGACCGGCGCCATCAGCCGCGCGGCTGCCGAAGCGACGGGGCTGAAGGAGGGCACGCCGGTGGTGGGCGGCGCCGGAGATCAGGCGGCCAGCGGCATCGGCAACGGAATCGTGCGCCCCGGAGTGGCTTCCTGCACCATCGGCACGTCCGGCGTCGTGTTCGCCTATCTGGACCGCCCGCATTACGATCCGCAGGGGCGTGTCCACACCTTCTGCCACGCCGTGCGCGGCAAGTGGCATGTGATGGGCGTCACGCAGGGCGCGGGCCTCAGCCTGCAATGGTTCCGCAACCTGTTCGCGCCCGGCACGGACTACGACACGCTGATGGCCGAGGCGCAGAAGGCGCCGCCGCTGTCGCACGGCCTGTTCTGGCTGCCCTACCTGATGGGCGAGCGCACGCCGCACCTGGATCCGGTGGCGCGCGGCGGCTGGATCGGGCTGACGGCGAAACACGGCCGCGCGGAAATGATCCGGGCCATCATCGAAGGCGTCAGCTACAGCCTGCGGGATTGCCTCGGGATCATCGAACAGATGGGTGTCGAGATCCAGTCCGTGCGGGCCAGCGGCGGCGGCGCGCGCAGCCCGTTCTGGCGGCAGATGCTCGCCGACGTCTTCCACCGAAGCGTGGCGACGCTGGAAAACACCGAAGGTTCGGCCTACGGCGCTGCCTTGCTCGCCGTGGCCGGCACGGGCGAATATGCGGGCATCGAAGAGCTGTGCGATGTCGCCATCCGCGAAGTGGATCGCCTGATCCCCGACGTCCATGAATCGGCGGCCTACGAGCGCGGCTACGAGGTGTTCACGGTTCTGTACCCGACGCTGAAGCCGGTCTACAGCCTGATCCAGCAGATGGCGTAGGAAGCGGTGCACAGGCGCCGTCAGGCGCGAGGTGCGCGGCGGGCCTAGGCGCTGCCGGGGCAGGGGTTTGTCGTCCGCGCCGCGCTGGGGAGAACCTCAAGGGCAGCGCAGACGGCGGAGTCCGCGCCGGCGCCGGGTCAGCCGGTCATTTCTTGAAAAACCAGAGCCAGAAATACTGGGTCCCGGCGCCGTGACGGTAGCGCGGCTCGAAGCCGCAGCGCTCGGCCAGTTCCACGGCCTGTTCCTCGGTGAACGGCACGCCGAGCCAGGTGTCGTCGGGATCGGTTTCCACCTGCGGGTTGCCCTGCACCTGGAACTTGAACAACGCGCCCGGGCGCAGCAGCCGGTGCACCTCGCGGACGTAGCTCTCGATGACCTCGCGGCTGGGAATGTGCTGGAAGACGATGCTCGAGAAAGCGAAGTCGTATTCGCCTGGCGGAATTACTGCCAGATCCATGCCGTTGTTCTGGTAAACGTGCGCATTCGGCATGTCCCGCAAGGCTTGGCGGGCCAGCGCCACCATCTCGCCGCTGACATCGACGGCGTGGACTTCGCCGAAAAGCTCGGCCAGCGCGCGCGTGACGCGGCCGGCGCCGCAGCCGATCTCGATCACCTTCATCTGCTTCGGGTCCTTGCCCTGGCAGATGTTGATCATGTCGGTGAGGATCTCTTCGCGGACAGTGCGGCGTCCGGACTCGAAAAACTCCTCGTCGGTCCAGTCGGTCTTTTCGGTGTTGACGTAAAAGCGGGCGTTTTCGCGGGCGCGTTCGTCCCAGTCCTGCCGCATCTTGTCGAGCGTTCGTTCCAACTCGTGTCGCTCCATTTCCTGCCGTCCCCTCCATTGTAGCCGCCGCAGCAGGGGGCGCCGGGCGTGCTATATATAGAAGCAGGCCGACTCGTGGGCGGCTAGCTCAGTTGGGAGAGCACCGCGTTCGCAACGCGGGGGTCGTGGGTTCGAGTCCCATGCCGTCCACCAATCCCCCTTTCCCTCCGATCCGCACAGCCGACAGAGAACGATCATACTCCCTGGACGCCGCTACAATTCAGGCACAGGGTTATGCGCGCGCACGACAGGCACGCGTACCGTGGAGGGATGCGCCCTTCTCGCGGCACCGGCAGGAGGTTCAGTTTGAAGGATTTGATTTGCGACCGCTCGCTCCGGCAGGCCGGAATTCCCCAGAATTCCGGCCACAGTGAGCGGTCACTCCGGGACGAACCAGACGGCGCATGGCAGGCGACGGACGGGATGCGTACGGGTGTGGTGCGAGCCGATGCGGAGGTGTCAGTCCCCGTGCGAGGTTCGTTGCGACCGCCCGCTCCCGTAGGCCTTCGGCCTGCCCCGCTCGCGGCTTCGGACCAGCGGCGGCGATGGGATCAGGGCATTCCACGGCGGGCGCGTCGCCATTACCAAGGGGGCAAAGGGGGCAAAGGGACAGCCTGAATTGAGCCCTTGGGCTATGGATCAAGGGGACGGAGCCGTCCGTCCCTTTGGCGATTTGAAGTGAGTTTCTGGGCGGAAGTCGCCTGGAAGCCGCTATCCGCCGCTCCGGCAGGACTCCGTCCGGCCGGCAGGCGCACTTCCCGCCTCTCCGCCGTGCGGCGCAGCATCGGGCTGCTTCGTATTCCGTAATCCCTCCTCAGGCAATGCGTCTCCCGTTCAAAAAGGCTGGAATCAAATCGGAATGGCCAATGAATCAGCGAGTTAGGGCCAGGCTCCTCGTCAGTGCAAAACTCTTGCCGCGGGGCGCAAAATCGCCAAGGGGACGGAGGGCTCCGTCCCCTTGGCGTATTTTCCAAGGGCTCAATTCAGGCTGTCCCGGTTCAGCCCCGGTTCAGCAGCCAAAAGGCTGGAATCTAATCGGAATGGCCAATGCACCAGCGAGTTAGAGCCGGACTCCTCGTCAGTGCAAAACTCTTGCCGCGGGCGCAAAATCGCCAAGGGGACGGAGGGCTCCGTCCCCTTGGCGTATTTTCCAAGGGCTCAATTCAGGCTGTCCCGGTTCAGCCACATTGGCGCTTCAAATCGGTGGCCGAGTGAGGGGTTTGCAACGCAGAAATTCCGATTATCCCGCTGAAGTTGTTTCCGGCTGTGACCGCTCCAGAGTAAGCGGTCAATTCGGCAGGCTGGCGTGCCGCTCATGCCGCCACAAATGCTGTTCGGCCCGCACGACTTGGATGCGGAAACGCGCCGTTGGCAACCGCTCGCGCCCGCGGCGCAGAATACGTTGAAAGCGTTATGGGTACGCGCGGTCGCCTGACAGCCCACCCCTGCAACCACCGGGCTGGTTGCTGCCTTGTGGAGCCCACGCCTCGCGCCGGAACGGAATCCGCGCAAACGGAAAGGCAAAAGGAAGGGATCAGGCGCCCGAGGAGCGTTGCAACTCTTCGATCAGGGCTGGCGCCACCTCAAAGAGGTCCCCTACGATGGCGTAGTCAGCAATCTCGAAGATGGGCGCCTGCGGGTCGCGGTTGATGGCCACGATGCATCCGGAGCCCTTCATGCCAACCACGTGCTGGATGGCGCCGGATATGCCGAGCGCGAGATACAGCTTCGGCGCGACGGTCTGGCCCGAACTGCCCACCTGACGGTCCATGGGCAGCCAGCCGTTATCGCAAATGGGGCGCGAAGCGGCCAACTCGGCGCCGAGCGCGGCAGCAAGCTGGCGGGCCAGTTCCAGATTTCCCTCCTCCTGAATGCCCCTGCCGACCGCCACGATGCGCTCGGCCGCGGAGAGGTCCACCGCCTGCGCCGCTTCTCGGAACGGGGCTTCCGGCTTCTGGCGGATTTGCGCCGGGTCGATCTCCGGCCGCCGTACGGTCACGGGAGTGGCCCCGGCGGCGGGGCGGGCCGCGCGGAATGCGCCCGCCTGGAAGGAAACAAAATTGGGGCCCGGTGTTTCAAACACAAACCGGCCGGAAAGTTTGCCCTGAAACAGCTGCCGCTCGAAGAAGGGCGTGCCGCCCTCCAGAGAGAAGCCGGTGCAGTCCGCCATCAGCGACCGCCCGAAGCGGGCCGCCAGCGCGGGCGCGAAATCGCGGGTCTGATAGGTGTGCGGCAGCACGACCCATTCGGGCTGCAATTCGCCGATGAGCGGTTCGAGCGCCAGGATGTAGCCGTCGGCCGTGTACGCGGCCAGTGCTTCGTGCTCGAGGGCGACCACCGCGGCTGCGCCCGGGGCCGCCGCCTCGGCGGCAGCAGCGGCCACGCCATGGCCAAGGACGCATGCCGTCACCCCTGCTCCGGTGGCCTGGCCGAGTTCCAGCGCGCCGGCCAGCGCCTCGAAGGACATCTTGTGCCAGCCCGCCGGGCCGTATTCGAGAATCGCCAGAATCCCGCTCATAGCACGCGCGCCTCGAAACGGAGCTTCTCCACCAGTTTCGCCGCCTGCTCGGCGGGCGAGCCTTCCAGAAACTGCGTCTGGCGGGCGCGGCGCGGCGCGGCCAGCCCGGCCAGCCGCAGGCCGCCGGAAGCGGCCGCGGGCAGCGGCGCAAGGCGGCGGATTTCTTTCGTCTTGGCCCGCTTGATGCCCATCAGCGTGGCGTAACGCAAACGGCTGATGCCGCTTTGCACGGTGAGCACGGCGGGCAGAGGAAGAGTCGTGTATTGAAACCAGCCCGCTTCCAGCTCGCGTTTGACGCGAACCTGCCCCTCGGCCGGCTCAATCGCCACAACCAGAGTCGCATGAGGCCAGCCGAGGCGCGCTGCCAGCACCACGCCGGTCTGTCCTGCGCCGGTGTCGTCCGATTGGAGCCCCGCCAGCACCAGATCCGGCTGTTCCTCGCGCACGGCCGCCTCCAGCAGCGCCGCATTCAGAACCGGATCCAGTCCGCGAGCCGCTTCGCCTTGCGCCTCCACGTGGATGGCGCGGTCGGCCCCCTTGGCCAGCGCTTCACGCAGCACGGAGTGCACGCGGTCCGGACCGGCCGAAGCGGCGATGACCTCGCCGCCCGCCGCCTCCCTGATCCGCAGCGCCGCCTCAAGAGCGTACGCGTCGGGCTCGTTCATCTCCCAGGACAGGGCGGACTCCCGGATCCAGCCGTCGGCCGGTTCGACAGGGACGTCGCGGGCCGGAACCTGCTTGATGGCGACGAGAACTTTCATGGGCGTCTCGCTCCGGGGCCGCGCGATCCGTGCGGCACGCCGGCCTTATTCGCTGTACCGCTTGAACAAGAGGCTTCCGTTGGTGCCGCCGAAGCCGAACGAGTTCGACAGCGCGTAATCGATCTTCATCGGCCGCGCCTTGTGCGGGACGAAGTCGAGATCGCACTGCTCGTCAGGGTTATCCAGGTTGATGGTGGGCGGCGCGATCTGGTCGCGGATGGCGAACACGGTCAACGCGGCTTCCAGGCCGCCGGCGCCGCCGAGCAAATGACCGGTCATCGACTTGGTCGAGCTGACCGCCAGGCGGTAAGCGTGTTCGCCGAAGGTGCGCTTCAGCGCGATGCATTCGGCGATGTCGCCAGCGGGGGTCGATGTCCCGTGGGCGTTGACGTAGTCGATCTGCTCGGGCTGGATGCCCGCGTCGCGGATGGCGTTGCGCATGACGCGGTAGGCGCCGTCGCCGTCCTCGCAGGGGGCCGTGATGTGGTAGGCGTCGCCGCTCATGCCGTAGCCGACGATCTCGGCCAGGATCGGCGCGCCGCGCCGCCGGGCGAACTCGAGTTCTTCAAGGATCAGGATGCCCGCCCCTTCGCCGACAACGAAACCGTCGCGGTCCTTGTCCCACGGGCGGCAGGCCTTCTCCGGCTCGTCGTTGCGCGTCGACAGCGCCCGCATGGCCGCGAAGCCGCCGATGCCCATCGGGGTGATGCAGGCCTCCGAGCCGCCGCAGATCATCACGTCGGCGTAGCCGTGCTGGATGAGCCGGAAGGAGTCGCCGATGCAGTGCGCGCTGGTGGTGCAGGCGGTCGCCGTGGCCGAGTTCGGCCCCTTGGCCCCGGTGCGGATACTCACGTTGCCGGAGGCCAGGTTGACGATCGACGCCGGGATGAAGAACGGGCTGACCCGGGCCGGTCCCTTCTCGAGCAGCACCTTGTGCTCGCGCTCGATCACCTCGAAGGCGCCGATGCCGCTGCCGATATAGACTCCCGCCATCTCGGCGATGTCCGGCGTGATCTGCAAGCGGCTGGCTTTCAGCGCCTCTTCCGAGGCCGCCACGGCGAACTGGATAAAGCGCCCGACCTTCTTCAGCTCCTTCTTTTCGAAGTACTGAAGCGGATCGAAGTTCTTCACCTCCGCCGCAATGCGCGCCGAAAAGGCGCTGCAATCGAATTGCGTGATCGGGCCGATGCCGCACTTCGAGGCGAGCACCGCCTTCCACGTTTCTTCAGCGCTGTTGCCCAGCGCGGAGATGACACCGACGCCGGTGACAACCACCCTGCGTGCCAATGGAGTTCTCCTGTTTGTGGCCTGGTTGGCGCGTTGCCGGATGCCGCGGGAAACCGCTCAGGCGTCCTTCTTGGCCTTGGCCTCGATGTATTCGATGGCGTCCTTGACCGTCGTGATCTTCTCCGCGTCCGTGTCCGGGATATCGATGTCAAACGCCTCTTCGAAAGCCATCACCAGCTCGACAATGTCGAGCGAGTCGGCGCCGAGGTCGTCGACAAACGAAGCGGTATCCTCGACCTGCTCCTCATCGACGCCGAGTTGTTCCACAATAATCTGCTTCACTTTTTCGCGAACGGCCATGAAACCTCCCTTTAGACCGCAAAGCTCCGATTCTACCGATCCGGCAGCGCGAATGCAACGAAGCTCCTGCGGATTCGAAGCGGACCGCAAAGTCCGCTAAGCTTTCTTTGTAGCATGATTCGCACCCTGTATTTGCACGGCTTCGCCAGCTCGCCGCAATCCTCGAAGGCGCAATACCTGGCGGCGCGTTTCGCCGAACAGGGCCGGCCGCTGGACATCCCCGACCTCAACGGCCCGGACTTCCGCCAGCTGACGATCACAGCACAACTGCGCATTGTGGAGCAATGCGCCGCCGGCGAGCCGGTTCATCTCATCGGTTCGAGCCTCGGCGGCTGGCTGGCCGCGCTGTACGCCGCCCGCCACGCAGAGGTGCAGCGGCTGGTGCTGCTGGCGCCGGCCTTCGGCTTTCCGCGGCTGTACGCCGAATGGCTCGGCGCGGAGCGGATGGAGGCGTGGCGCCGCAGCGGCGTGCTCCGGGTGATGCATTATGCGATGGGCGAAGAGGCGGAGCTGGGCTGGCAGTTCATGGAAGACGCGCAGCGTTACGAAGACGAGCCCGCCATCCTCCAGCCGTGCCTCATCATCCATGGCACGCGGGACACGGTGGTCCCGGTGCAGGTTTCGCGGCAATTCGCCCGCACCCGCACCTGCTGCGAGTTGCGCGAGGTGGACAGCGATCACGAGCTGCGCGACCAGGTGGAGGAGATCTGGCTGGCGGCGCGGGATTTTCTTTCGTCCTGAGGCGCCTCTGGCCGGCCGGCATCTTCGCCCCCGGCAGCCCATGTCTCCGGGCCGCCCGCCATGCCGCCGGGCAGGCGGGAGAAGAGTCCGAAGCAGGCCCAGGAAAGATACAACAGAGCGAGCGCGGCCTGCCGTTGGCGGCTGCGCAGCAGCCAGTAGCCGGCGAGCGACCACAGCGAGCAGCCGAGCAGCGCCTCCACCAGCTCGTAAACGGTCTTTGCCGAGCACCACGGCAGCGAAAGCATCAGCCCCAGTCCGGCGAGGTTCCACACAAACCCCGGCGCCCATGCCCGCCACGGAAGCGGCCCGGCGGAGCGCGCACCAAGCCACCGCGCCAGCGGCGGCCGGAAGACGACGAGCAAGGCCTGGGCAGCCGCCAGCGCCGCCAGCGCGCCCGGCGAGCCCCACCGCTTGCCACTCTCCAGCACCGCCAGAGCGGACAAGGTCATCACCGCGAACTGGAGGCTCTCGGCCCGAAACAGCGTGCCCAGATAAACAGGCAACAGAGTGCACCTGCGGTGGTGTCGGCAGGGAAGCCAGTATCCGGCCCAGACGTCGAATGGCAGGCAGACGGTGGCGTACGCCATGTACAGCACGGCGAAGGCGAACCAGTCCAGCCACCAGGGGCCGCCGATATACGGGAAAAATGCGGCGGGCAACTGCCAGACGAATGCCGCCAGCGCGCCCAGCCCCAACAGCAAGCCGCAGATTCGCGCCGACCGGCGCCGGGACTGCTCGAACGCTTCCGTATCCATGAATCCCCATTTTGGATGCCTTCCCGGGCCGCTGCGCAAGAAAAAGGCATTGAGCGGACCTTTGCCGGCTTGCGATACTGAAGATTCATGCGTTTTCCCATCTGGATCCGGCTCGCCGCCGCCGCCTTGCTGGCGCTGCCAGCTTTCCCCTGGGGAGCGGACGGACACCGCCTGATTGCGGAAATCGCCCAGCGCCACCTGAAACCGGAGGCGCTGGCCGAAATCCAGCGGCTGTTGCCTCCGGGCGAGACCATCGCGAGCATCGCGCCCTGGGCGGATGAGATTCGCCCGCAGCGGCGCGAGTCCGCCCCGTGGCACTACATCAACATCCCGATCGACGCCGCGCGCGGCCAGTGGCAGCCGTGGTGCCCGAACAACGAATGCATCATCACGGCAATCGAGCGGTTCGCCGCCCGGCTGGCCGATCGCAGCCTGCCCGCAGCGGAACGCGAGGAGGCGCTGAAGTTCCTGGTGCACTTCGTCGGGGACTTGCATCAGCCTCTCCACTGCGGGGACAACCGCGACCGCGGCGGCAACGATGTGCCCGTGGTGTTCCGCAACCGGCCCACCAACCTGCACTCGATCTGGGACACGCCGCTGTTTCGGGAAGCCGTGGCGCGGCCGGGCGTGCGCGAGAGGCTGCTCGTCAAGGCGGGCCGCCGCGAGCTGAGCCGCGCCTCGCGGGGCGGCGCAGGGGACTGGGTCTGGGACTCGCACCGGATTTCCCGCACCTTCGCCTACCCTGCGCTTCCGCTGGAACGGCCCGCCATCCTCGGCGATGAATACGCTGAGCGCGCCTACCCTTACATCGTCCAGCAAGTCCGCCTGGCCGGTTTGCGGCTGGCGTCGCTGCTGAACCGGTGTCTTGCGGGCGCGGCGCGGTAAGAGGCCCGGCTATCGGTCAAGGCAGGCGATGGTGTTACAAGAATCGGAAGCGGATCGTCTCTCAAGTTGGTGCGTGCTACAATTTTTGGGAGCAGTTCGGTGGCGCGTCCTGCTTTAGTGCAACTTTCACCGAAAGGGTGCGTCTAAGCTGGCAGGGAACTGGCGTCGGCTTCGGCGCCGTTTCCGAGGCGTTTCAGTCATCATGCAGGCTCATTTGCCGAAGCGACCTGTTTCCGAGTCGGCCTACCCGCAGCAGACAACCGTCCTGCGGAAGGACCCTCTGGGGTCGTTTCTCGAGTTTCAAAGCAAGCGGAAGCCGTGGTTCCTGAATATCTTTGAGACGCTAAGGGACCTCGCGGAATTCAAACGGCAACCGCCCCTGATGGTCACCTTCCGCCCGCTGACCGAGGAAGAGCTGCGGAACAGCCCGGACCCGGAACTGCGCCAGCTGGCCGAGATCCAGCAGGAAAAATCGTTCTGGGCCTCCATCCGGGAGAACCTCGGGTATCTGTTCTCGAAGCAGGCGCCGCTGCAAACTACCGTCCGCCCGCTGACGCCGGAAGAGATGCGGGGTTCCGCTCTGGCGGAGATCGACAGACTCGAGCAGCCGTGGTACAAGACGCTTGCGGGCAACCTGAAAGATCTGCTGTTCCCGCCCAAGCTGCCGCCGCTGGAAGTCACGGCGAAGCCGGTCCAGGTGAAAGAACTGTTCGCGCCGGATCCTTACCGCGGGCGCTCGCAGTTCATTTCGCTGCTGATTCATATCGGCCTGGTGGCGCTCGCCTTCACGGTGGGCACGAACAGGCAGGTCCAGCAGGCAGTCAAGAACACGATCCAGCTGGTGGCCCCGGTGGACATCTCCCCGTATATGCCCGAACTGCCTCCCGCGCCGAAGTCGGCCGGCGGAGGCGGCGGAGGCGGCGACCGTTCGCCGCTGCCGGCGAGCAAGGGCCGGCTGCCGCGCGCCGACCTGAAGCAGTTCACGCCGCCGACGGCGGTCATCCAGAACCAGAACCCGCGGCTTGTCATGGAGCCGACGATCATCGCCGACCCGAATATGCCGCTGCCGAACGTGAACATGCCGAATTACGGCGACCCGTTCGGCCGCATTGGTCCGCCTTCAAGCGGTCCCGGCTCGGGCGGGGGCATCGGCTCGGGTTCCGGCGGCGGCGTGGGTTCCGGCCGCGGGCCGGGCGTGGGCCCCGGCGAGGGTGGCGGCTTTGGCGGAGGCGCTTTCCGGATCGGCGGCGGCGTCAGCGCGCCGGTGCCGATCTACAAGGTCGAGCCGGAGTACTCGGAAGAGGCGCGAAAGGCGAAGTTCCAGGGCACCGTCGTGCTGGCCATCGTGGTGGACGAAACGGGCAAGGTCACCAACATCCGCGTCATCCGCCCGCTTGGCATGGGCCTCGACGAGAAGGCGATTGAAGCCGTCTCCAAGTGGCGCTTCCGCCCCGGCTACAAGGACGGCAAGCCGGTGCCGGTGATGGCCAACGTGGAAGTCAACTTCCGCCTGCTGTAGCCCGGCCCGGCCTCACCCGCCTGTTTCGCGGATCACCTCCACCCCTTGCGGGGCGCGCACATCGATGCGGTATCGCGCCCCTTCGCGCTGCACGCGCACCTCGATCATGCCTTTCGGGTGCGGCACGGCCCCGCTGAGGCTTTGGAGCGGCCCGAGGTGCGGCTTGACGACGACCTTCGACCAGCCGGGGCCGGCCGAATCCACGCCGAGCACCGTGCGGAAGAACTCGACGTTCGGGCTTGCACTCCAGGCGTGGCAATCCGAACGCGTGTACGGGCTGTCGCGCTCGGCCCAGGTGGTGAGACCCTCTTTCAGCATGAATTCCCACGTGCCGAGCCGGCTCAGGTAGCGCTCGCCGAGTCCCGCCTTCACCATGGCGCGATCCAGATAGTAGCGGAAGTAGACCGAGCACCGGGCCATGTCCTGGCCCGGCTCGACGCGCAGCATCAGCTCGCGCGCCGCCTCCGCAGTGGACGGCAGCGAAGCCAGCACGGCGAGCACGTTGGCGTGCTGCGAGAAGTGCTTGTGGGCGAGGTCTTCGCTATACAGCCGCCGTTCCGGGCTCCAGAAGCGCTCGACGGCCTGCGCGAGCCGCGCCGCCCTCTCGCGGCAGCGCGCCGCCAGCATCTTCTCCCCGAGCGCTTCCTCCAGATCGGCTGCGTATTGGAGCGCCAGCAGCCACTGCATATGGATGGAGGCGGGCATCGTGTCCGGCTCGGAGGGCGGACGGCCGCCTTGCCAGCCCTCCACCCAGTCGACGTAGTTCCACCACGGCATGGGGCCGAGCAGGCCGTCAGCGCGCTGGAACCGCTCGTAGAAGCCGAGCACGGCGCGGACGCCGCCGAGCATCTCCTTCACGAACCCGGGGTCGTCCACGTAGCGCCAGTAGTCGTGCACCATGCCGATCCAACAGAGGGAAAACGGCGGGATGTACTGTTGCAGCGTGCTGGGGGCGCGGGAAAACGTGGCGCCTTCGTGCGTGCGCGACGCGTCGATCTGCTCGATGGCGTTGCGCATCAGCCGCGCGTCGCCGCTCATGTAGACCGACACGAGCGCCTGGATGCGCGTGTCGCCCACATACTGAAGCTGCTCGTAATAGGGGCAGTCCATGTAGGTCTCGTGGGCGCAGAGCCGCGCCGTGCGCCAGCCGACGTCGAGGATCTGTTTGTGCAGCGGGTCGGGCGAGTCGAAGCGCGCTTTCACCGTGAACGGGTATCCGGTGGCGACGCCGCGGATGTCGAGCAGAACGAGCGGCGCGTCTTTCGTTTCGATCTCCAGCAGCAGATAACGGTACGTGCGCCAGTACAGCGGCCGGTACAGGCGCCGCCCGCCGTCGGCGAGGAACGTGTCGCCGTAGCCGATGAACATCTTGCCCTCGACCTGGTCGCGGTGGCCCTTCATCCGTTGCGGCTTCAGCTGCTGCCAGAGCGCTTCGGCGTAACGCATGGTGACGGAGGCGCCCGCCCCGCCCTCCACTTCGATCTCGGGGTACGCGCAAGTGAGATAGTTCTGGTCGAGCAGCAACTGCGCTTTGGTGCGCGGCGGGATGGTGACGCGAGCCGGCCGGGCGGGGAAGTTCGCCGGCGCCGAGGCGCCCTCGATTTTCCGCAGCCGCGCCAGCCGCTCCGGCCGTTCCTCCATCAGCGGGATCGGGCGCGGTACCAGCATCCAGCGGGTGGGCGCGTCGCGCTGCTCGCGGGAAGAGGCCCTCAGGCCGACGCGCGCTTCCGGCCAGGCGCTGTCGTCGAAATCCGGCTGCTCCCACCCCCAGGGGTAGCGCGCCGCGTCGACGCGCTCCATGGGTCCGATGGCGTAGTAGCCGGTGGGCTGATAGTTGGGCACCGGAACGGCCGTGTAGGCGGGGTTCTCCGCCATGCGCCACCCGGGGCCTGTATTGAACCGCGCGTGGTCGGAGTCCGCCGCCTGTAGCAGGAACCCGGTGCGGTGCGACCACTGCGCGATGGCCGCGTAAGGCCCGTCGTTCCAGACCACCGCCGCCACGGTATTCCGCCCCGCCCTGAGGTACGGGGCCAGATCCACGGTTTCGTAGCGCCAGTGGAACAGGTCGCCGCGCGCCGGACCCCGGACCACGCGGCGCCCGTTGACGAACAGTTCGTAGCGGCTGTCGGCCGTCACATGAACCATGCACCGCGAAGGCGGCGCGGCGAACTCCACCGTGCGGCGGAAATGGAAGACCCCGTAGCGCTGCGAGTCCGCCTCCGGCGGATGGATCCATCGCGCCGTCCAGCCTTGGCGGCGGACGTCGATCTCCACGGCTTCCGCCAGCGCGAAGGCGGCGGTCTGAAGCAGAAATGTCCGGCGCTGCATAGCTGGCAGTCTATCTCAGCCGGGGCAGCGCCTTGCGGCCGCCTCACGGCGCGGCCGAAATCCAGACGGGCCGCGGGTGGCTGCAAATGCTGTCGATGCCCGGCGCCGAGGCGCAGACCATGACCGCAGTCTCCATGGCGGGCAGGTCCTCGGGGATCGTCACGCGCAAACGGTGCAGTCCCGGCGCGGATGCTGCCTCGCGGCGAGCCTCCCGCCAGCGGTCATGGATGTTGACCCACAGCGGCTCGTCTGCGTAGGCGATGCCGGTGACCTCGAGCGTCAGCTCGCTCCCTGCCGGCGCGGGCGCAGTTTCGCTGTTCGGCTCGCCGCCGGCGTTGAGGATCGCACAGACCGAGGGCGCGGCTCGCAGGATCTCGACCATGTATGGTTCGCTGCGTTGCTCGCCGTTGGCGGCGATCACCTCCGCCCATGCCGGCGCCTGCACCTCCGGCACCACGACCAGCATCAGCCCGGGCTGCACCGAAAGCACCTGCGCCGCAGCGCCATTGACCGTGACGACGGTCTCTTCAGCGAAAAACTGCCCCTGAAGCCGCATCAGGCCGCCGGGAGCGAACGGACCCCAGAAGTCGAAGGGCACGGTCAGCGCTCCCCAGATCACCGGACGCGGCGGCGCAGGCGGAGGCGCGGGCGGTTGCGGAGGCTGCGGCGGCGGCCCTTCGGTCACCGTCAGCCGGATGGGGATCACGATTTCAGCGTTCACGCCGGTGGGCGAGTTCAATTGCCGGAACACGATTTCGGCGCGGTATTCGCCCGGCGGCAGGTTCCGGGGATCGAGCTGGTAATGGTAGCTGCCTTCGGAGTAGCCGCCGGTGCCGCGCAACAGCAGCCAGTCCTCTCCGGTCAGATAGCGCGCGGAGGCCGTCCATTCGACAAACAGGCCGCCCGTGTTCTGCACGAACAGGTAGGCGTCCTTCACGTTGCCGCCGGAGGCGAGGGCGAACTCGGTCGTCTGGCTGGGGACGACTTCCAGCCGCGGGAAGTAGTCCGCGTCGCAGTCGCCGTGGATCCGGCAATCCGGTTCAGGCGCCGCTTCGCGATACCGTGGCAGGGGCGCGCCGGGCACGGAACCGGCCTCGGTGGAAAGCGGCGCCAGCACGGCGGAAGCGCGGATGATCTGCATCACGTTGGGGCGCGAAACCGGCGTGAAGACCCAGAACGGGATCTCCGCGCTTTCCAGCGACGCAGCGTGCGACTCCATTACCTGGTAAACCACCCAGGCCTCGTCGTCCTCCACCACGGCCTCGCCCACGTTGGCCAGGATCTGGGGCGAACCCGGCCACAGGACGGGCGTGCCGCCGCTGCCATCGCGCGCCGCCTGGGGCACGCGGCTCAGCAGCAGCGAAGGACCGCCCGCCGGGCTGTAGACGCCGTATTGCGGCGCGTGGCCGAAAAGACCCGACGTGGTGGGCTGCGCCGCGTTGTCGCCCGCAATGCCGTCTGGCGCGAAGACGCGGCTTCCCGGCGGGAGCCCTTTCAGCCGGACCAGAATTCGTGTGGAACCCCGGAGGGGGTCGAACGGGTCCACGGGCTGGAATGCGCCCGCATGCCCTTCGGTGACGCGCACGGCGCCGGTCCACGGGCGCCGTGCCAGCACGCCGCTCCAGTCCAGCGTTTCCGGCAAAGCGGGGCCCGCGCAGCAGGCTGCGGCGGGCATCACCGTGGCGTAGAGGCCCGCCACGCCCCGCGCGACAACCACGCGGTTGACCGGGAGAAACATCGGCGCGTCGGCGATGAGCTGGACGCTGGCGGTGACCGTATCGGCGGCCTCCGCGCGCAGCCCGGAAACACGGAAAGAAAGCGCGCCGAGGGCGTTGGCGTTGACGTTGAGGTTCTCGAAGAACACCAGCCCGCCGCTGAGCCTCGGCACGACGGGCAGAGGCGCGGGCACGGGGGCGGAGTCCAGCCAAAGCGTGACACCGCCGGTTGCGCCCGTGGCGAAATCGATCGGGTTGGCGACGCGCTGATCGAGCAACACGGACAAGGTCAGCCGCACCGGCTGACTCGGCGTGCCGGAGCATTGCAGCGCAATGTCGCCAACGGGTTCGGCAAGGCCGCCGATGCTGACGAGCGCAGGTGTTGCCGAGAGTGTGCAAACGAAATTCGCGCTGGCGGCCGGCGCCAGGCAGAGAGCGGCGAGAAGCGCCGCGCCGGTCCACTTCATCACCCACCTCCTCACATTCAGCGTAACTCCGCATACAATAAACGCATTCGGTCTGGAGTTTCACATCGGTCTGGAGTTTCACACATGACACGGATCAGCAACTGGGTCGTTGTATGCTTTGCCGCCGGCGGGCTGCTGGCGCAGGAGGCCGGGCCGGCCTGGAAGAGCCTGAAATACCGCTCCATCGGCCCCTACCGGGGCGGGCGCGTGACGGCCGTTACCGGGGTGCCCGGCCACCCGCATGATTTCTATTTCGGGGCGACAGGCGGAGGCGTATGGAAGACGACCGATGCCGGGCGCACCTGGCTGCCCGTTTCGGACGGCTTTTTCCGCACCGGCAGCGTCGGTTCGATCGCGGTGGCCCCGTCGGATCCCAACGTCGTCTACGTCGGCATGGGCGAGGGATGCATCCGCGGCAACGTGAGCCATGGCGACGGCGTGTGGAAATCGACCGACGCGGGGCGCACATGGAAACATGCCGGGCTGCCGCAGTCGCGGCACATCCCGCGCATGCGCATCCATCCGCGCAACCCCGACATCGCCTGGGCGGCGGTGCTCGGCGAGATCTTCGCGCCTGGCGAGGAGCGCGGCGTGTACAAGACCACCGACGGCGGAAAAACCTGGCGGCGCGTGCTGTACCGCAACAACCGCGCGGGGGCGATCGATCTGGCGCTGGATCCGTCCAACCCGGACGTGCTCTATGCAGCGCTCTGGGACGTAAAGCGCACCCCGTGGTCGCTCGAGTCCGGCGGCCCGGGCTCCGGCCTGTTCAAGTCGACCGACGGGGGCGAGACGTGGACGGAAATCTCGCGCAACCCGGGGCTGCCCAAGGGATTGCTGGGGCGCATTGGCGTTACGGTTTCCGGCGCCAACCCGGACCGCGTCTGGGCGCAGATCGAGGCTGAAGACGGCGGCCTGTTCCGCTCCGACGACGCCGGGAAGACATGGCGCCGCGTCAACGACGACCGCAATCTGCGCCAGCGCGCCTGGTATTACACCCACATCCATGCGGACCCGAAGAACCCGGACCGCGTCTACGCCCAGAACGTGCAGTTCTGGCGCTCCGACGACGGCGGCGCCACCTTCCGCCCGATTCCCACGCCGCATTCCGACAACCACGACCTGTGGATCGACCCGGCCGACAACAACCGGATGATCAACGGCGACGACGGCGGCGCCAGCGTCACCGTCGACGGCGGGCGGACATGGACCTCGCAGGAGCAGGCCACGGCGCAGTTCTACCGCGTCACGCTCGACCGCGATTTCCCGTACAACATTTACGGGGCGCAGCAGGACAACACCACCGTGCGGATCGCTTCCCGCTCTCCCGGCGCATACATCACCAGGGAGAACTGGTGGCCGGTGGGCGGCGGCGAATCCGGGTGGATCGCGCCTTCGCCGAAGGACAGCAACATCGTCTTCGCCGGCTCCTACGGCGGCTACCTGACGCGCTACGACCACCGCACCCGCCAGACCCGCGCCATCAATGTCTGGCCGGACAACCCGATGGGCTACGGCGCGGAGGGAATGAAGTACCGTTTTCAGTGGAATTTCCCCATTCTTTTCTCGCCGCACGACCCGAATGTGTTATATACGGCCGGAAATATACTCTTCAAATCAACCAATGAAGGCCAGAGTTGGCAGGCCATTTCCCCGGATTTGACGCGAAACGACCCGTCAAAACTCGGCCCCTCGGGCGGCCCCATCACGAAGGACAACACCGGCGTCGAGTATTACTGCACCATTTTCACCGTGGCCGAAAGCCCGCTCGCCAGGGGCATGATCTGGGCCGGCACCGATGACGGGCTGGTCTGGGTGACGCTCGACGGCGGCAGGAACTGGACGAACGTGACGCCGCCGGCCAGCCAGATGCCGGAGTGGATCCAGATCAATTCGATCGAGGCGTCGCCGCACAACCCGAAAAAGGCCTATTTCGCGGCCACGATGTACAAGCACGGCGACAGGAAGCCGTACCTGTACAAGACCGTGGACGGCGGCCGGAGCTGGACGCGCATCGTCAAGGGCATCCCCGAGGACGCCTTTACGCGCGTCATCCGCGAGGACCCGAACGTGGAGGGGCTGCTCTACGCGGGAACAGAAACGGGCTTGTATGTTTCATTTGACGACGGCGGCAACTGGGAGCCCCTCCAGCTCAACCTGCCGATCGTGCCCGTCACGGACCTGGTTGTGCACAAGGAGATGAAGGACCTGGTGGTGGCCACGCAGGGGCGCTCCTTCTGGGTGCTGGACGACCTGCCGGTGCTGTATGAATGGAAGCGCAAGGGCAACGGCTTCTTCCCCGTCGAGCCGGCGTGGCGCATGACCACCAGCCACGCCCCGGTGCGTCCGGGCATGGCAGCGGGCGAGAATCCCCCGGCCGGCGCGGTCTTCCATTTCTGGCTCGACGAGAAGCCCGAAGGCGAAGCCGTCCTGGAAATCGTGAACGCGCAGGGCAAGGTCATCCGGCGGTTCTCCACCGCCCGGCAGCAGGACGGCGAGGCTCGCGAAGAGGAGGGCGTCCGGCGCCGCGGCGGCCCGCCCCAGCCGGCATTCCAGGTGGAAAAGGGGCTCAACCGGTTCGTCTGGGACCTCCGGCACGAGGAGGCCAAGCGCATCCCGAACCTGATTCTCTGGGCCGGCTCCACGCTCGGCCCGAAGGCGGCCCCGGGCCGGTACAAGGCCCGGTTTTCGGCAGGCAAGATCTCCTTTGAAACGGAATTTGAAATCCGCAAGGACCCACGGCTTGCAGAAATCACGCAGGAAGACCTGGAAAAGCAGGAGCAATTCCTGCTGCAAATCCGCGACAAGCTCACCGAAATCCACGAAGCCATCCTGAGGATCCGCGACGTGCGGTCCCAGGTGGAAGCCTGGGGCAAGCGGGACAAGGCGCTGGAGAAACCGGCAAAGGAACTCGCCGCGAAGCTCACGGCCGTGGAGGAGGAGCTGTACCAGACGCGGAACCGCTCGCCGCAGGACCCGCTGAACTATCCCATCAAGCTGAACAACAAGCTGGCCGCGCTCGCCTCGGTCGCCGGCAGCGCCGAGGCCCGGCCCACGGACCAGAGCTATCAGCTGTACGAGGAGCTGGCTTCGAAGACCAACGCGCAGCTGCGCACGCTGGACGGGTTGTTGAAGACCGACCTGGAGACGTTCAACCGGCTCGTCCGGGAAAAGAATCTTCCGGCAGTGGCGGTCCGCTAGGGCGACGGCTCTTCGTTGGAGGCGCCTTGCCGCCCCGGGGGTGACACGTCCGTCCAGGCTCACGAGACGCCCCCAACGCAACCCGTCCGCCGTCTGGAATGCGCGGGCCGGTTCATCCCGTAGTGACCGCTCACTGTGGCCGGAATTCCGTCGAATTCCGGCCGTCGTTCGCGGCTCGGAACACGCATTTCCGACCTGTATAGCGCCTTCGGAGCCGCGAGCGGAGCGGGCCGCAGGCCGCGGGAGCGAGCGGTTACGGTCGAGGACAATTCTCGTCCTGAACCGGGACTCCTGAACCGGGACAGCCTGAATCGAGCCCTTGGCGTATTTTCCAGGGGCTCAGTTCAGGCTGTCCCCCTTTGCCGCACGATACCGTGGAGCCGGCAACACTCGAGATGCCGCAACTGCGGCAACTCAACGGAGAGTGGGGCAACGTGCCGCGCGCGCAAACTGTCCGGGGAGCCGGTGTCCGTTGGTCGCCGACGTGGAACCCACAGGCGATCGCGGTGGAAATCCGGAAAGGAAGGGATGAAGCGGGAAAGGCCTGGTGGACCTGGAGGGATTCGAACCCTCGACCTCTTCCATGCCATGGAAGCGCGCTCCCAACTGCGCCACAGGCCCACGGGTCTCTTTCAATATAGCACGGGCCGACGCCGGCGACGGGGCGGCCGTGGTCGTGAACAAGACGGCAAGCCCGAACCAAGCCGCTTCGGCGGGCCATGTCGCCGACGCAGGCGGCGTTCTTTCACGCGGCGACGGCCGCCCACGCGGGCTGCATTTCCCGATAGCATGAGAGGCAAGATGACACGCGAACAAGCCTGGCAAATCGTCTGCGAGTTCATTCAAAACGACGCCCTGCGGCGCCACTCGCTCGCCGTGGAGGCCTGCGTGTCGGCTTACGCCCGCAAGTTCTCCCAAGAAGGCAAGGAGGTCGACCCGGAGCTGTGGGCCGTGACCGCCCTGCTGCACGATTTCGACTGGGAGATCCATCCGCAGGCCCCCGACCACCCGGTGAAAGGCGAGCTGATTCTGCGCGAGCGCGGCGTGCCGGAGGTGATCCGCCGCGCCATCCTCTCGCATGCCACCTACACGGGCGTGCCGCGGGAGTCCCTGCTCGAGAAGACGCTGTTTGCCTGCGACGAGCTGGCCGGCTTCCTCACCGCGGTCAGCTACGTGAAGCCCACGCGCTCGATTCATGAGGTCGACGTGCGCAGCGTGCGGAAGAAGATGAAGGACAAGGCGTTCGCCCGGGCCGTCAACCGCGAGGACATCGTCAACGGGGCCGCCGAGCTGGGCGTGGAGCTCGATGAGCACATCGACTTCTGCATCCGCGCGATGCAGGCCCGCGCGGACGAGCTCGGCCTGCAAGGCACATGGGGCCAGGCGCAGGCCGCGGCCGATCCGGCGCCGCCGCAACAGTAACCCGGGGCAGCTCAGGCCGGGGCGAAGAGTTCGTCGAAGAACTCGCGCGTGCGCGCGCGGATCTGCGCCAGTTCCTCTTCGAACGGCTGGTCGCACATGTGCGGCGGCGCCCAGCGGCGGATCAGCGCCTCGATCAGACGGCGTTGCGCGGGCGAACGCGGCACCGACGCGGGAGCGTGGCCGGAGATGACGCGCAGCGCGTGATCGAGCGAGCGGTAAAACGTGGCCGCATCGAGAAGGAACCGCGCCTGGGCCGGGTCGAGGTGCCCCATCTGTTCGAGCACGGCGATGCGCGCGGGCGTGTTCAGGACCCGGAAGAACAGGCCGGCGCCCCGAAGCCGCAGCCAGGTGAGCGCGAAGTCGATGTCATACCAGCCTCCGGGCCCCGCCTTGAGCGGCTGCTCGGCGCCGAGCTCGCGCTCAAGCCGCAGCCGCATCTGGCGGAGTTCGCCGCGGGATCGCGCGTTCTGCCCGTAGCGGCGCCAGTCGATCTGCTGTAGCTCCTCGAGAAACGCGGTGGCGCGCCCGGCCGGCCCGGCCACGGCTCGCGCCTTCATCCAGGCCAGCCCTTCCCAGGCCTCGGCGCGTGCGCGGAAATATTCGCGGCAGGCGGTCTCCGTGTGGACGAGCGGCCCGGAGCGGCCTTCCGGCGACAGCCGCGTGTCCACGCTGAAGATGGCCCCGTCGCTCGTGTAGGAAGCGAGCAGGGCGATCAACGACTCGGCCGCCCGCGTCCAGCGGGGCAGCTCCGCCGCCAGCTCGTCGGGCAGGATGAAGACGAGGTCGGCGTCCGAGCCGAGGTCGAACTCCATCATGCCCAGGCGGCCCAGCGCGACCACCATCAGTTCGCAGCCCGCGAAGCCGGCCGCCGCCGCCGCGATGCGCGCGCAGGCGGCCACTGCGGCGTCGGCGAGCCGCGATACCCTCTCCAGCGTTTCGAACACGGGCCGCTGGAGGCAGACGCTTTCGGCCTGGAGCTGGAACATTTTTCGCCGGAAATGTCTTCGCACGGCGCCCGCGTCGGCCAGCGTCGCGAATTCCTCCTCCCCGCTCTCTCCCGCCCCGTCCTCGCGGCCCAGCTCGCCGAGCTCGTCCACCAGCTCCGGCTGCCGGGCGAGCTGCTCGGCGAGATACGGGCTGTGCGCGACGAGATCCAGCAGGCGGGAACGCAACGTGGCGTCTTGCTCGAGCCGGGCAAGCCTGCCCTCGTCGGCCAGCAGGCTTTCCAGGAAATGATCGAAAGCGGCCGCGGAAGCGTCGGGAGGCGAACGGCGCACCGCCGCGGCGAAACGGGGATACCGCTGGTCCAGATAGCGCAGGAGATTCGAATCGCGCCACCGCGGGGCGCGGTCGCCGGCGGGCGCCGCGGGGGCGGCTGCCGCAACGGAGGGCGCAGGCGTCGCCTGGTGGGCCGAAACAATGCGGTCATAGATCAGCCGAACGGCCGCCAGATGGGACTCAAGCCGCTGCCGGAGCGCGTCGGCCGAAGGCTCCTCGCCAATCAGGTCCGCAGGCATGCGCCGCGCCACGCGCGCGAGAGTCCGCGGGTCTGCGGCCAGCCAGTGCGTTTGCCGGTCCTCTTCGAGCTGCAAGCGGTGCTCCAGCGTGCGCAGGAACCGGTAGGCCGAGGCCAGCGCCGAGCTCTCGGCGCCGGACAGCAGGTCCTTGTCGCGCAGCCGCATCAGGGCTTGCAGCGTGGATGCGTTGCGGAGCCACAGCTCGCGGCCGCCGTACAGGCGCTGGAGACACTGCACGAGAAACTCGATGTCGCGGATGCCGCCCGGCGCAAGCTTCACGTCGATGCCCGCGGCGCGCCTTCGGCCGAGCAGCTTGCGGTCGATCTTCTCGCGCGTTTCGGCCATCCGGTCGATGGCGCGGAAGTCGAGCGAGGTGGAATAGATCCGCGGCTGGAGCGCGTCGAGCAGGGCGTGGCCGGGATCGGGATCGCCCGCGGCGGGACGGACCTTGATGAGCATTTGCAGCTCCCAGTCGCGGGCGCGGGTTTCGTAATACCGCCGCGCGGCCTCGAGCGACGGGCACAGCGCGCCGTGGCGCCCTTCGGGCCGCAGGCGCAAGTCGATGCGGTAGATCAGCCCTTCCGGCGTCGCCTGGCCGAGCAGGCCCGTGATTTCGAGCGACAGGCGGCGGAAGAATTCCGCGGCGGACACCGGCTCCGGCCCCTGCGTCTCGCCCTCGCCCGAGTGGATGAAGATGAGGTCGATGTCCGAGGAGTAGTTCAGTTCGCGGCCGCCGAGCTTGCCCGCCGCCAGAATCGACATTTCCCAGCGCGCGCCCTCCGGCGGCGGGCCGTAGCGGCGAAGGAGCGCGCGCCGGATGCGGGCGAAAGCCGTGTCGAGAATCGACTCGGCCAGCAGCGAGAGCTCCTCGGTGATCTCCGCCAGCCCGCCGAAGCCGAGCGTGTCCCGCAACATGATCCGCAGGATTTGTTTCCGCCGGAACGCCGCCAGCTGCACGGGCGGCGGAACGCCCTCCGTGCCGGCGAGCCACGCCTCCAGCTCGGCATCGAACTCTTCGCGGATCCGTGTGCGGTGCAGGCTGCCGGAGGCGAGCAGTTCGAGCAGCCAGTCCGGGTGCTGCTCGACCTCCGCGGCGAGGAACCGGCTGGTGGAAAAGATGGCCACGAGCGCCTGCATTCCGAACGGCGCGTAAAGGATCTGCTGGAACTCGGCCGGGCGGGCGGCGTGCAGCGAGCGGATCCTGTCGATGGTGAACGCGCGGTCGGCGGAGCGGTCGAGCAGCAGCGCCAGGCCCGCGCGGAACTCGGGCGGGATGATGGGTTCCAGCGTGGTGAAGTCCGGGGCCAAGCGGGATTCAGACGGCCTGTTCCGTCAGCTCGATGATATCGCCCGCGCGGATCCACCCGCCAACGAGCACCCGCGCGTACCAGCCGCCCAGGTGCGGCCTGGCCTGCAACAGCCGCTGGATTGCGCCGGCGCGGCCCGCATTCAGAGGCTCGAGCTGCCGGCAGGGGCGGCGCAGCTTCGTCAGCTCGATCCACGCGCCGCCGGCGCGGAAGCGCATGCCCGCGTCCAGTTGCGCGAAGTCGAGGCCGCGCGTGGCGAGGTTCTCGCCCAGCACGCCCGGCGCGACGGGGAACCCCAGCGCACGGAACTCGCCGAGACATTCCGCCGATATCAGGAGAAGCGCTTTTTCCGGCCCGCCGTGGATGTGCGGATGGTTGTGCGCGTCGCCTTCCAGGCCCGCCGGCGTCGCCAGCGCCGCAGGCACGGGCAGCTTCGGCAGCCCGCCCGGCGACACGCACACGGCTTCGATCACGCCCCGCATCGTCGCGATCAGATGTCGTAGTAAAGCGCGAACTCGTAGGGATGGGGCCGGAGACGCACGGCGTCGGCCTCGTTCTTCTGCTTGTAGTTGATCCAGGTTTCGATGAGCTCCTCGGTGAAGACATCGCCCTTGAGCAGGAATTCATGGTCCTGCTCGAGGCACTGGAGCGCTTCATCGAGCGAGGCGGGCATGGCGGGCACGCCCCGCAGCTCTTCAGGCGAAAGGTCGTAGATGTCCTTGTCCAGAGGCTCTCCCGGGTCAATGCGGTTGAGGATGCCGTCGAGGCCGGCCATCAGCATGGCGGCGAAGGCGAGGTAGGGATTGGCCGAGGGATCGGGCGGGCGGAATTCGATGCGGCGCGCCTTCGGGTTGGAGGAATACATCGGGATGCGGATGGCGGCGGAGCGGTTGCGCCGCGAGTAGGCGAGGTTCACCGGGGCCTCGTAGCCCGGCACGAGCCGCTTGTAGGAATTCGTCGTCGGGGCAATGATCGCCGAAAGCGCCCGCGCGTGATGCAACAGCCCGCCGATATACCAAAGCGCGAGCTGGCTCAGGCCGGCGTAGCCCTCGCCGGCGAACAGCGGCTGTCCGTTCTTCCACAGGCTCTGGTGGCAGTGCATGCCGCTGCCGTTGTCGCCGAAAAGGGGTTTGGGCATGAACGTGACGGTCTTGCCGCGCCGGTAGGCGACGTTGCGCACCACATACTTGAACAGCATCATGTTGTCGGCGGCGCGGACGACGGTGTCGTAGCGGATGTCGATCTCGGCCTGCCCGCCGGTGGCCACCTCGTGGTGGTGGCACTCCACCTCCAGCCCGACCAACTGGAGGCATTCCGCCATTTCGGCCCGCAGGTTCTGATAGTGGTCCGTGGGCGGCAGCGGGAAATAGCCCTCCTTGTAGCGCGGCCGGTAGCCGAGATTGTTCTGTTCCCGCGCCGAGTTCCACCGCCCCTCCTCGGCGTCGATGAAGTAGAAGCCGCTTTGGGCGTTCTGGTCGAAGCGGATGTTGTCGAAGATGAAGAACTCGGCTTCCGCGCCGAAGAAGGCGGCGTCGGCGATTCCGGTATTGAGCAGGTAGAGCTCGGCCTTGCGGGCGATCCAGCGCGGGTCGCGGTCGTAGCGCTGGCGCGTGATGGGGTCCTGGATGTCGCCCACCATGCACAGGGTGGGGACGTCGAAGAACGGGTCCATGTAGGCGGTGGCCGGGTCCGGGATCAGGAGCATGTCGCTTTCGTTGATCGCCGCCCAGCCGCGGATGCTCGATCCGTCGATTCCGAAGCCTTCCTCGAAACTGGCCTCGGTCAGCTGCGAGACCGGGTAGGAGATGTGATGCGAGAGCCCGGGCAGGTCGGTAAAGCGGATATCCACCTGCCTGGCGCCGTGTTCGCGGGCGTATTCAAGAACCTGCTTCGGGGTCATGAATTGGCTCCATTGCATGGCGATTGCGCTTCCGGCAGCGGCTTCGGGGTCAGTCTAGCAGACTTCCCGGCAGGACAGACACAAATCCCTCTCCGGCCGGCCAGCTGCGGCGTCCGGCTCAACTCCTTGCAAAAGAACGCATTTCCCGCCCCGATCAATTCCCCCGACCGGGCCGATAAAAATTTGCGATCGGGATTCCGGCCTTTCCGCGTTGCGCGGCGCCTCCGGGCTGGAGGGATAATGACAGTAAGCTTGAGGCGCACGCCGGAGAGGTTGAGGAGTCCCGGCAGCGCAGACGGCGCCTCACCCGGTCCTCGCTCTCCACGACGAGAGGATCCTCAACACACGCGAAACACCAACACAGGAGTAACCGTAAGGAATGCCTACTTCTTCATTGCGTGAATTCCTCATGCTCAGCTATGCCGAGCTCGAGGAGCTGAACCTCAAGGCGAAGGAGCAGCGGAAGAACCGCGTGCCCGTTCATGTCATTCAGGAGGAACGGCTGAAGTATCTGACCGACGAGCGGCGGATCAAGGCGGTCACCGTGCTGTTCAGCGACCTTGAGGGCCGCCTCCACATGCTCGATTACGACAAGAAGTTTCTGGTGAAGAACTGGGACAATCTCACCTTTGACGGCTCGTCGATCCGGGGCTTCACCGCGCAGCGGGAAAGCGACCTGCGGCTGACGGTCGACTGGCCTTCGTTCTACTGGGCGCCGGCCGACATCTTCGGCCCCGGCAAGGTGCTCGTCTTCGCGCTGGTGTGCGACAAGGACGGCTCCCAGTATGCGGCCGACATGCGCGGCGTGCTGAGGAATTACGCCGCCCGCCTCTACGAGGAGAGGAAGTTCACGCTGAACGCGGCCAACGAGATCGAAGGCTTCCTGTTCAAAGGCGTGGACGCGGAGCGGACCTACCACGAAACGAAGAAGTTCGAATACGTCAACACCGGCGGCTACTATCATTCGCTGCCCGGCGACCCGTTGCGCGAGTTCATCGACGCCACCGCCGAGGCGCAGCGCGCGATGGGCTTCGAGAACGAAAAGGACCACCCCGAGGTCGCCCCGTCGCAGTTCGAGATCAACTACTCGTATGCCGACGTGGTCACCGCGGCCGACCAGATCCAGCTCTACAAGCTGATCTGCCGTCAGATCGCCACGCGGATGGGGCTGACCGCGTGCTTCCTGCCCAAGCCGGTCGTCGGCGTCAACGGCAGCGGCATGCATACGAACGTCTCCGTCAGCCAGAACGGCACGAACCTGTTCTGGGACGAGCAGGGCGAGGAGCAGCTGAGCGCGTTCGGGTGGGATTTCGTCGACCGCATCCTGACCCACGCCAACGACATCTGCCTGATCCTGAACGCGAGCGTGAACGCATACCGGCGGCTGGACCCGCATTTCGAGGCGCCGAACCAGATCAAGGCCTCGGCCGTGGACCGCGGGTCGATGGTCCGCATCCCCATCGGCAACGCGCGCAGCATGCGCGTGGAAGTGCGGTCCGTCGGGCCGGACGCCAACCCCTACATGGTCCTGTACTCGCTGTTCCGCACCGGCCTCGAAGGGGAAAAGTCCGCCATGGAAAACCTGCGCCAGGCGGAACGGTATCTGCCGGACAACATCTACGACGCCATCGAACACTTCCGGAAGTCGCAGTGGACCAGCGTCCTGCTGGGCGAGGACGTCAAGGCCCGCTACGCAGACCTGAAGCAGGCCAGTGCCGACCGGTGCCCGCGCCTGCTGGGCACGTTCGTCAAGACGCCCGAGGTGCAATACCACCACGAGGTCTACAACCAGTTCCTCTGGAACCTGTTCTAGAGCCTTTCCCGTCCCTTGCTTGCATGGATCCCTGCCGCCCGGGGGCGCGCAGGGATCCTTTTTTGTACTCAGGGGATCTCGTGGCCCGGCGGCGGGGGAGGCGCCGCGGCCGCTCCGGACAGGTGCCGGTAAAAGCCCAGATCCGCGCCGGTCATGGCCTTGGTGGCGGCGATGATCTGTCCGGTGTGCCCGGAGAAGTGCTCGACCACGTGGTAGATGGCCTCGAGCACCGTCACCTCGTAATTCTGCGGGCGGATGACGCGAAGCAGCTGCTCCGGAGGAAGACGTTCGAGGATTTCGCAGGCCTCGCCGACGGCTTTATCGAGCATCGCCGTCAGCTGCTCCTTGCCGGGGCCGCCGCGCGCCGCGAATTCCTCGTCGCGTTTCCGCACATCGGGCGCGCCGCCGACGCCGTGAATCAGCCACTGCCTCACGTTGCCCGCCAGGTGCAGGCACAGATTGGCGATCGAATTGGACGATTCGTTGGCGCGCCGCCAGAGCTGTTCCTCGTCCAGCCGTTCCAGGCAGGCGTGAATCCGCGACAGGTACTGCCGCAGCTTGGCGATGGAGAACTCGAGGAAAACCTGTTCGGTGGTGACCATGAGGAGCGCCTCGCCTCATGGTAGCGCCGCGGCGCTTGCCGTGCATACGCCGCGGCGCGGGGCTCCCGGCTACAGAACGTCCTCGCTCCAGTTTTCGAGGATCGCCTTGACCTTCTGACAGAACTGGTCGGCCAGCGCGCCGTCGATGAGGCGGTGGTCAAAGGTAAGGGCCAGGTGCGCCATGTGGCGGATGGCGATCGCGTCGCCTTCGACCACCACGGGCATTTTCTCCACCGCGCCCACGCCGAGAATGGCCACCTGCGGCTGGTTGATTACCGGCGTGGCGAACAGCGAGCCGAAGCTGCCGAAGTTGGTGATGGAGAACGTGCCGCCCTGCACTTCCTGCGGCTTCAGCTGCTTGGAGCGGGCTCGGGAGGCAAGGTCGACGATGGCGCGCTGCAATCCGACGATGTTCTTCTCGTCGGCGTTGTGAATCACCGGCACGATGAGCCCGTTGTCGAGCGCCACTGCGATGCCGATGTTGATCTCGTTGTAGTAGAGGATATTCGTGCCCTCGATCGAGCTGTTGAAGATGGGGAAGGCGCGCAGCGCCTCGGCCGTGGCGCGCACGATGAACGGCAGATAGGTGAGCGAGAAGCCGTAGCGCTGCTGGAAGTCGGCCTTGATCCGCTCGCGCAGCCGGACGATGCGCGTCATGTCGACGCGGTGCACCGTGGTCACATGAGCCGAGGTGTGCTTGGAGTGGATCATGTGCTCGGCGATCTTCTGGCGCATGATCGACATCGGCTCGACGCGGACCTTGGCCGGCTCGACGCGCGGCAGCGGGGCGGCGGCGGGCGCCGCAGGCGGCGGGGCCGCGGCAGCCGGAGGAGCCGGAGCGGGCGCTGGCGCAGCAGGCCTCGCCGCGGGCGCGGCGGCCGCTTGCCGCGCGGCGAGGTAGTTCTCGATGTCCTGCCTGGTAATGCGTCCCCCGGCCCCGGTTCCGGTCACCTGGCGCAAGTCGATATTGTGCTCGCGCGCCATCTTGCGGACCAGCGGGGACACGGGGCCGATCGCCTCTTCCGCCTCGGCCGCAGCGGCAGGCTCGGGCGCCGCGGGGGCGGGCGCGGGCGCCGGCGGGGCGGCTTGCGGCGCAGCGGCCGCCGCGGGCGCGGGTGCGGCCGGGGCGGGTGCGGCCGGGGCAGCCTCAGCCGCCGGCGCAGCGGCGGTGGCGGCGCCTTCCTCCGCGATCCGCGCCACGACCGTGTTGATGGCCACCGTCGAGCCTTCCTGCACGAGAATCTCGGTCAGGATTCCGGCGGCCGGGGAAGGAATTTCCGTGTCCACCTTGTCGGTGGAGATTTCGAACAGCGGCTCGTCGCGCTCCACGCGGTCGCCGACCTTTTTCAACCATTTCGTCAGCGTCCCCTCGACAATGCTTTCGCCCATCTGCGGCATGACAACATCGGCCATGGTGTCGTTCTCCTGTCTGAATTCTTCCTCATCAGGCGCCGGCAGTCACTGGCGCCGTCGTGTAATCGAAAACCTCGGCAAAATGCTCGATGAGAGCCCGGTGCACGGCGCTGCGCTCCGGCCGGACACCCAGAGCTTCCATCGAAGTCACCGGCCGCGGCAATCCGCACGGCACGATGTACTGGTAGTATTTCAGATCCGTGGTCCAGTTCAGGGCGAAGCCGTGCGTGGTCACCCAGCGCGAGATGTGCACGCCGATGGCGCAGATCTTGCCCGCGCGCGTCCAGACGCCGGTGGCGCCGGCCTCGCGCCAGCTCTCGATGCCGAAGCGGCGCAGCGCGCGGATCACCACCTCTTCCACGCCGCGCACATATGCCACCACGTCGCGCTTCCATTCCCTCAGGTCGAGGATCGGGTAGCCGACGATCTGGCCGGGACCGTGGTAGGTGATGTCGCCGCCGCGGTCGATTTCAAAATACTCGATGCCGAGCTGCCCGAGCCGCTCGCGCCCCACCAGCAAATGCTCCGGCTTGCCGTTGCGGCCGAGCGTCAACACGTGCGGGTGCTCGAGCAGAAGCAGCTGGTCGGGAATCTCGCCCGCCTTGCGGCGCCGCTCCAGCTCGCGTTGCAGCTCCCATGCCCGGGCGTAGGGAATGCAGCCGAGCTCGTGGACCTCGAGACTACGCATTGATCGCCAGACCGTACACGCTGTTGAATGCCTCGCCCACGGCTTCGTACAGCGTCGGGTGGGCGTGGATGGTGGACATCATGGTTTCCACCGTGGCCTCGGCTTCCATCGCGGCCACGGCTTCCGCGATCAGTTCGTAGGCGTGCGGCCCGATGATGTGGACGCCGAGGATCTCGCCATAGCGCGCATCGGCGACCACCTTGACGAAGCCGCCGTGGCTGCCGAGAATCGACGCCTTCGAGTTGCCGGCGAACGGGAACTTGCCGACTTTCACGTCGTAGCCCTGCTCGCGCGCCTGCCTCTCGGTCAGCCCCACGCTGCCGATGCCCGGCTCGGTGTAGGTGGCGCCCGGGATGCGGTTCTTGTGGATGGGGCGCGGGTTCTTGCCCGCGATGTGGCCCACGGCCACCAGCCCTTCCATCGTGGCCACGTGGGCGAGCTGCGGCGTGCCGGCGACGATGTCGCCGATCGCGTACAGCCCCGGCTCGGCCGTGCGTTGGTAGGCGTCCACCTTCACGTAGCCCCGGTCCAGCTCCGCGCGCGTGTTCTCCAGGCCGACGCTTTCCGTGTTCGGCTTGCGACCGACGGCGACCAGCAGCATCTCGGCCTCATACGACTGCACCTTGCCGTTGGCCAGCTGCACGGCGACGCGCACCCCGCCTTCGGTCCGCTCCACCTGCTGCACCGTGGCGCCCGTCTCGCACGCGATGCCCTGTTTCCTGAACTGCCGCTCCAGCTCCTTGCTCACCTCCTCGTCTTCGACGGGGACGAGCCGCGGCAGCATCTCGAAGATCGTCACCTCGCTGCCGAACCGCCGGAAGATGGACGCAAACTCCACGCCCACCGCGCCCGCGCCGATCACCAGCAGGCTCTTCGGGATTTCGGTCCGCGCGAGGATTTCCACGTTGGTGACGATGGTCTTCTGGTCCGGCTGGAGCCCGGGAAGCATCCGCGCCTCGCTGCCCGTGGCCAGAATGATGTTTTTCGCCTCCAGCGTGCGCGATTCGTTGCCCGAAAGCACCTCGACGCGCCCGCGCCCCAGCAGGCGCCCGTAGCCCCTGACAACCTCGACCTTGTTCTTCTTCATCAGGAACTCGATGCCCTTGGCGTGAGTCGTCACGATCTTCGACTTCCGCTCGAGCACTTTCGGGTAGTCGAGACGCGGGTTTTCGCAGACAATGCCCTGCGCCGCGGGGTTCCGGAAGTAGTCCCAGACTTCGGCCGTATGCAGCAGAGCCTTGGTCGGGATGCAACCCACGTGCAGGCACGTGCCGCCAAGGTAGGGATCTTTCTCGATGAGGGCGGTCTTCAGGCCGTACTGCCCGGCGCGGATGGCTGCGGAGTAGCCCCCGGGTCCGCTGCCAATCACGATGAGGTCGTAGGACATCTTCTTCAGTGTAACATCCGGCATTTTCGAACATAATGAAAGCAAATGACATATTACGCCGCCTTGGCGCTGCTGCTGGCCGTTCCGCTCTGCGCGCAGGCGCCGAAATCCAGGCCGCGGCCGCAACCCTCCGCGGCGAAAGCGAAGCCGCAAGCGCAGACCGCCGCGGGGCTGGGAATCCTGCGCGCCCTGAAGGTGGCCGGCCTCAAACACTTTCGGGATGGCGACGGCCCGCCGGAGAGCGTGCTCCGCGTGATCGGACTCGAGCTGGAAAAGCCGGTCCGGACGGAAGACCTCGAGCGGGCCCGGGACCGCCTGCTCGCCACCGGGTGCTTTGAGACGGTAGGCTGGCGCTATGTGCCGATCCCGCCGGCGGCGGTGGAAATCACCTTCGAGTTGGGGGAGCCCTCGCAGTTCCTGCCCTGGATGCTGGACCGCGTTCCGGTGACGCGGGAAGAATTCGCAGCGCGGGCCAAGCAGGAGTTCCCGTTGATGCGCGACAGGCTGCCGCCGTCGGACGTCGTGCTCGCCCGCCTGGCGGGAATCCTCGAAAAGCTCGCCGCCGAAAAGGGAGCCGCGGGCCCCATGGCCGGCCGCGTGATGCTGGTCGGCAAGGACCAGCTCATGATCGTCCTCGGGCCAAAGGCGCCGCCGCCGAATATCGCCGACGTTCGTTTCACCGGAACGAAGGTGCTGCGCGCCGATTATTTGCGGAAACAGATGGTTCAACTGGCCGTTGGGACTCCGTTTTTCGAGCCGAATTTCCGTTTTTTGCTGGAAAATCAGATCCGGCCCTACTATGATGCCGTCGGCCATTTAAAAGCAGTTTTTCCGAAAATCACTGCCGCGCCCGCGGAGGGGATTTTCGGGGTGGTGGTCACCGTGGAGGTGGACGAGGGGCCGCAGTTCAAACTGGACAGAATCGAGGTTCGCGGCACGCCGTTCTCCAATGAAGAAATCATGGAGATCGGCCAGTTTCCGGTCGGCGGCCCGGCCGCGATGTCGGACATCGGCAAGGGCGTGGAGCGCATTCTGGACAGGCTGCGCGAGAAGGGCCACATGAAAGCGTCCTACAAGGCGTCCCGGCGCCTCTACGACGACCGCCGAACCGTGGATCTCTTCATCGACGTCGACCCGGGGCCGGTGTACACGATGGGCAGGCTTCAGATCAAAGGCCTCGATCTCGAGTCGGAGCCGGTGATCCGCAAACTGTGGGCGATCAAGCCGGGCGAGCCATACCGCGGCGGCTACGCCGAGACCTTCGTCCAGCGGATTCGCGAAATGGATCTCTTCGACTACCTCAGCGAGATCAAACACGAGGTCCGCGTCGACGAGAAATCGCAATCGGTGGACGTGCTCCTGGTCTTCGTGGGCGAGAAGCCCAAGCCGGCGCCGAAGCGCCCGTTCTGAACGCGCCACCACCGACTTCCCGCTCGCCCATATCCGGCCGCTGATCCCCAGGCCCTCTGCGGCCGGCTTCCCCCGGTGTCAACGGCTTGTGGCGACAGACCAGCCGGCGCCGGATGCACCCATGCCGCTGGCGGCTCTCCAGAGAACAAACGGGGGGAGAGGGGGCGAGAGGGACAGCCTGAATTGAGCCCTTGGATTATCGATCAAGGGGACGGAGCCCTCCGTCCCCTTGGCGATTTTGAGTGAATTTCTGGCCGAAAAGGACCCGGAACCCACCATCCGGCGTTCCCGGATGGCTCCGCCTGGCCGGAGGGTGCCCAAACTGGATCTCTCGGACGCACGGCGAATGCTCGGCCGTCGTCCTGTGGCAGCCAGCCCGTCAGCGTGCGTTC
>Ga0068707_1000123_pt1 | contig 41333 bp, 37 predicted proteins | sample YNPNPMetaG_FD_66600 | JGI IMG/M metagenome (GOLD analysis project Ga0068707, IMG submission 66600) | Anoxygenic and chlorotrophic microbial mat microbial communities from Yellowstone National Park, USA - YNP NP MetaG | ecosystem: Environmental > Aquatic > Thermal springs > Hot (42-90C) >... | reverse complement strand
AAGAGGCTCTTACCGCAACACGTCAGATCATGCAAAGCGAGGATGGCCGTCCCTCGATCTTTCGCCTTTCCGATCCTGAAGAAACCGACGTTGCCCTGCACATGTACCACATTGCCAATACATCCGTCGATCGTATCCTGCAAGCACTTGGTTATCACCCTATGCAACGCTGTTTGTTGCTTGGTTCATGCGATGGAGGCGCTGGATACACGCGCAACCTTTATCACCAGATACATACTATCTGTCGCCAGCAGAGTGCCCTGCCGCTCACTCCTTTCCGCGTCACCGAACGTTGGAAGCGTGACCGCTTTCGCGATCCCTATCTACGCGAGGACTTGCAGGATTTCGGGATTATCATTGACACCCTCGAATGCGCTGTCCGATGGTCACAAATGGAAAGCGTGCATGAGGCTGTGCGTAAGTTCATTAAGAGCCATCCAAACACCATATGCATGGCACATCTCTCTCACGCCTATCCTCAGGGAGGCAATTTGTATTTCATTTTTATCGCCCGTATGGATGACCCTAATAAATATTTACGACTGCAATACGGCATTCTGGATGTGTTTCAACGCAGCGGTGCCGCACTTAGCCATCATCATGGCATTGGTAAAATTGTCGCCCCTTGGCTGGAAGAACACCTTGGCAGTGTGCAAATGGATGCCCTGCGCGCTCTGAAAGGCTATTTCGACCCGGAGCGCATCCTCAACCCCGGCGGCACGTTAGGTTTTGACCTGTCAGATGAACAACGCCGCAAACGCTGGGGGATGCGCTCATGATGACAGAGTTTCCCACGTTTTCCTTAACCTGATTCTGAACCCGCTACGATTCAGCTCTGCAAGCGGCGTATAAACCAATTGGCGGCAGATCTCGGCAATCCGCTTGGCAGACTGTCCGCCGTTTTGGATGGGTAATAATTTCCTTAAAGTTTCCAGGTGAAGATACGAATGGACCTCTTTCCCAAGCGCCAAAGCGGTATAGATAACCGAAGAATTCTGTGCAATCAGAACATCACAATTGGCAATCATGTGATGAACATTGCCATCTGTATAGATGGGAGCATCCGGAAAATACTTGCGAATTTCGTTTACAGCTCTGATAGTATCCTCGTTGGGATGCAGCTTAAAAATAACCTGCCGCCCAGCAGCAATTCGCCTCACATTTTGCAGAAAATGCTCACGATCGTCAAACTTTAGCGTTTCACGAATACTGGATGTAGCAACCAAAACGTATCCTCGCAAGGGAAAATCATTGTTCAGGTATTCAACCGCGTTATCAAAATTGGGAATACCGGTAACAACGATTTTCTCCGGCTTGACACCCTTACGAATAAATAGATCACGATACCCTGGTGAAGCAACACAAAAGACATGATAGGCATCGGAAAGTCCGGTCGCTGCCGTATTCGCCAGAAATCTTGGTAATTTTAGGTGTTTCACCAGATGGTAACGAAAATCTTCCCCTTCCGTCATTCCTTCCTGTACTAAAACCAATCTTTTTCCCCGCACGTTTCTTTGTACAATTAAATCTGTACAGGTAACTACCCCATCATAAGATCGTGACTTACCGCCAAAATCAACTGGCAAATTTTCCCTAGCAAGGTAGGCTTCCGTAGCTTTTCGATGTCGCCCTCCCAATATCGAAAACTCTGCCAACCTGGCTTTTGCTGCTAGACCAATCAAACCATCTGCATAAAATGGTGTAAAGAAAACGTTAAATTCAGACAACTCCTTGGCAATTTTGTGCATGATGGTTGTCTGATTGAGCGAACCACAAATGAACAGGATATTGGCAGTCATACTGCGTGACTTTTTTGTTAGCTTCAAGCTGCCAGTGATTGTTGACACCCACGTACTCGAGACAAACGCGCATAAGTAAAGGCTGCTTGCGGATGCGGGTTATAAACTACCCAGCCCAGCTTACGCATTAGATAGTACGGAATATAGCGGCGCAAAACAGCCCATCCATCCAACCCGCGTCCTTTACGCACTTTTGTTGCGCCTGTTTCTAGCGCCGAACGTAACTCTGCAGCAGTGCGACCGATAAACTCCGTTGCGCCTTGCCCAATCGCTTGAATCACATGTGCATCACTGTTACCTACCTGCGCCAGAGGCAAGAGTCGCGCTTTCCATTCAACCAATGGATTACTACGCGTGTAAACCAATCCACCATTAAAAGCCTCAACACCAACGAGAATTTTTCTGGTTTCGGGCTTTTGCAGCACCTCATAAATTTTTTCAAAACTCAGGCTGCTGGTGCCACGTGCAGTTGGATGTGCAGCAATACAAATGCCACCCAGTTCGCCGACACGCATGACCGTATCATAGAGCGAAAGCCCTGATGGCACCGCCTGTTCAACAAATAACGCCAATAAATGCCCATCCGCTGTGGATACTTCACTACCCGGTATGACCTCAATTCCATAAGATGGCGCCAATTCTAGCGCTTCACAAACACCTTCTATCGAGTCATGATCTGTAATTGCAATGACATCTAGCTTGGCATAATCGGCAGCATACTTGAGCACTGCCGAAATTGAAGCTGTTCCATCATAGCTATAAACAGTATGAATGTGTAAATCGGCTAATCCCATAAACCTTTCCAATCTTCTAGAAATTCCTCATTCCTAATTTACCAGGGCACTCTTAAGTTATATTGAATGTGATATTAAATCTGGGTTTTCATCTTGTTAATATCTTGAATCCCGGACGAAACCCTGCTGCCAACAAAAAAGCCCTTTCGAGGGCTTTTTTGGGAGATGCTCTAGTGAGCAATTACCTTTTCAGGCTTTATCTTTAACAATACGCGCACTTCGCCGGGAGAACGCCAGAGGAATCTTTTTTGTCCGGTGTATTTTTGCGCCATGCGATCAATGTGCGCGTCCGCCCCTTCGGCAGTAATTTCAATCACCCGACCACGCACTTCAATATAGCGATAAGGGTTGTCTGGGTCTAAAATAGATAATGCCACCCGTCGGTCGCGTTGCACATTGCGCTCTTTGCATCGCCCGCGCGCTGTATTAATCAGAATGTGTTCGCCGTCAAAATCAACCCATACTGGCGTCACCTGAGGGCTATGATCTGGCATCAAAGTAACCAAATGGGCAAAAGCACGCTTCTGGAACAAATCAAGGTGACTATCTGGTATCTTCGTACTGACAGGCATTCTTAGCCTCCAAAGAAATCTTTCAGCCTTCAGCTCACTCTCTTAAAGACAGGTCCTAATCCTTTAAGCCGCACCCCCTCGCGCAGGCGGGTATAAGGAATCTTGCTAGGATCCTCGATAATTGCGCTTGGGGCTTCCACGTTGATAATCTCCCCCGCGATGGGACCAAAATCAGCGCGATAATGATTAGCACTTTTCAATGCTAGGATACTCATCTCTTCTGGTTCTACTCCCACCACACGGAAGAAAGAACGATCCAGCGCCTGCATCCGCACTGAACTGACTACCACACGCACGTCATCAATTTTCAGTTGCGCCATCTTCCCAAAATTCAGCAAACGGCCCTTTACCATTGGGCCTGTGCCATAGAAATCGCCGTCCCATAATTTGACCACCCTGAATAGACCATGAAACGGATAATGCCCTTCGAGCGACTTTCCACCCAGGTCGACCTCAATCCATGATCCCTCGCCAGCCTGATGCGCAATAGAGGCTACTTCAGGATCATAGATCAACCCGACAACAGCTTTCTCCGCTCGATACCGGACTAAAGCTTCCAGCAACCATATTGTGTCAGATGGACTGCCTCCACCTGGATTGTCCTGAACATCCACCAGAATCACCGGTCCTTGACCCTGCTTTGCCAATCGGATTGCTCTCTGCACTGCCTCATCCCATTCAACCAGATCACAGGTGAATAGATGCTCCTTTGAAAGGATAAATTCATATAATTGTTCCAAAGCCTGCTCCGCTGCCCGTTGCTCGCTGGCATATGTGAACACAGAAGGTCCGGTATCCGGCATATCTGAAGGCGGAAAACCCTCCATAATCGTTGCCGAGAGTAAATTAAAACGTTTCTCAACCTGTTCCAAATACGCGTATAGCAACGAAGCTGGCTCTTTTGTTGTCGGTTGAGTCGTGCTCGGCATTAAGAAAGGCAATTGCCGAAAGGCACCATAAATGGGAACTCCATCCAGAATCTTATGCATTAATACTGCACACCGTTCCCCATTCTCAAATCCATCCACATGGGGATAAGTACGGTAGCCGATCATCGCTGTTGCCAGACGAAAACTTTCTGGCGCAATATTGCCATGCAAATCTAGCGAGACAACAATGGGACAATCTCCAACGATCTGACGCACACGTTTGAGAATTTCTGTCTCCCCATCCTGAAAATCACCGTACACCATTGCACCGTGTAAGTCCAGAAACAACCCGTCCAGTGGAAGACTCCGCTTGAGCATATCCAGGATTAAGCCAATGAGATATTCAAATCCTTCTTGAGAGACAGGTTTTGACGGTTCAGCGCCGCACCATACCAGCGGCACAATCTCAAATCCCAAACGGTCAGCAGCTTCCAGAAATCCACTGGAAGCTATGTTATACCGATCCTGTTTGAAGCGGAAAATTTCCTCCCCTGAGCGCATTTCCGGATAAAATCCATCCGCCTGAATGAATCTCTCCAACGGTGTAGGCGTCAGCGAAAAAGTGTTTGTTTCGTGAATCAGCCCTGCCGCTCCAACGCGATACATTCCAGCCTCTAATCCAGTACCAGATCAGTTAGCTTAACATCATCACCACCGTCCACTGTGATACAGACCCCTGTAATAAAGCTGGCTTCATCACTGGCGAGAAACAAGCCTGCGTATGCAAGGTCTGCCGGGTCACCCTGACGTGCTGTCTTGGGCAGACGGCGAATCAGGGGCGTCACAATCGGACTGACCACAGGGTTTTTGACGGGTTCATACACAAAAAGCCCAGGAGCAAGACAATTGACTCGAATACCGTCATCCAAATAATCATTTGCCATATTTTTTGACATTTCAATAATGCCGGCTTTTGTATAGGCATAAATTGGATTTGCCATACGCCGCACATGTTCAGAAGCAACCACATTGATGATGCAGCCACCTTTGCCCTGTTTCAAAAACTGGACAATTGCCGCTCGGCAAGCGTTATAAACAGCAGTCAAATTGCTGGAAATAATTTGCTCATAAGCCTGTTCGGAAATCTCGTGCAGTTTCTTATCAAGCTCAACCCAGCCGCCACCAATGTTGTTATAAAGAACATCCAACCGACCAAATTGGCTGACTGCAGTCTGCACCATGTGTTCTGCATCATCCCGCTGAGCCGCACTGCCAACGCAGACCGCCACTTCTCCACCCTTACTTCGAATCATATCTGCGGTTTCATTTAACACATGCTGACGCCGTGCGGCAATAACTACTTTTGCACCTTCCTGAGCAAATAAAAGCGGTGCGCTGCGCCCCAGATGTTCACCAGCACCCACTACAAGCACGACCTTATCTTTAAGCCTCATTTTTTTCCTCCTTCCTTTTCTGTCTGTAAAGCAGCTAGCAATTTTTCTCTTGTAACTGGCAGGCTATTGACCCACACCCCAACAGCATCGTGAATCGCGTTCACCACTGCCGGTGCAGTTGGTGAGATGGCTAACTCGCCCATCCCTTTGGCACCAAAAGGACCCTTAGGATGATAATCCTCCACTACAATCGGGATGATTTGTGGCACATCCCGCAACCGCAATAATCCTAAATCCTTCATACGAATCGTCTGCGGGATGCCATCTTTGACAATAAATTGTTCAGTCAAGGCGTATCCCAATCCTTGAATAACTGCACCTTCAATCTGACCAACCACATTTCGATATATCAATGGCGCGCCAACATCATGAGCAGCAATAAGCTTAATGACACGTATATCACCAGTTTGCGGATTCACGCCCACCATTGCCACCTGAACGCCAAAATCATAAGCAAAATGGAGCGGTGCGGCTGGTTTTTGGGGATAAGCCTCACTATGCGCAGGAGGTGGCTGTGTTTTGGGTGCGTCATAGAAATATTCAAACGAATAGTCCACATCACCTTGTGCCAGTTCCACTAATGAGATCAGTTTTTCTCCCGTGCTGCGTCGGACAAAAGCACCTTCGCGAATCTCAAGCTCATTTCCTGGAACGTTGAACTCACTGGACACGGTCTCCCAAATCAAAGAACGCAACCCTTCACTGGCTTTCAGCGTGGCATTCCCGGAAAGAAAAGTTGCCCGCGAAGCAGTGGTCATGCCGCCTTCCGGGTCTTCACGCGTATCGCCTGTGTGTACACGGATCATGCGCAAAGGCACCCCCAGCACGCGAGCAGCAACAGTGGCGACCATCTGATTGGAACCCTGTCCCATATCTGTTGCACCATGCCGCACCAGGAACGTGCCGTCTTTTTCAAGAGAAACCCGCGCCCCAGAACGGTCTGGTATATTCGAACCCAATCCAACGTTTTTATAAGCAGCCGCAATCCCAATTCCCAGTTTCTCGCCAGGCAACAGCTCAGGGAGCGGCATCTGCTCCAACTTTTGCTTTGCGGCTTGCAAACAAGCAATCAACCCAGCCCCAACCTCTTCCGTTAGCACATCGCCGGTAATAGTTGCCTTGCCCAAATCCAATCCATTTTTCAGACGCACCTCAAAAGAATCCAACCCTAAAGCATCAATGATCTTCTGCAAATGCAATTCAGCCGCAAAAGCAACCTGAGGGCTGCCATATCCCCGAAAGGCGCCACAGGGTGGATTGTTCGTGTGCACTGCGTAAGTATGTACATTGACATGTGGAACAACATAAGGTCCACAAGCAAAAGCAGACATGCGGAACAAAACTGCCTCTCCAGCAGAAGCATATGCACCTGTATCGCCGTAAATCCGAATGTCTGCCGCAACCAGTGTACCGTCTTTTTTAGCGCCCATTTTGTAATGTAATTTAGCAGCGTGCCGCTTGTAGCTAACCCATAATGACTCGCTACGACTCCACTTCACTTTGACTGGACGTCCGGTTAAGTAAGCCGCCAGCGCCGCATGAATTTGTGTTGAAACATCCTCTTTTCCCCCAAAACCACCACCCATATACATATGAGCAATGCGCACTTTTTCTTCAGACAAACCTAACACAACAGCAATCTGGCGGCGATCATCGGTCGGGCCCTGGCTCCCTGCATACACAACTATTCCATCGTCTTCTGGCATAGCAATACTGACTTCTGGCTCCATATAAGCGTGTTCTACAAAGGGCACTTCATAATCATCTTCGAGAACAATATCTGCCTCAGCAAACCCCCTTTCAATATCACCCTTGCTGGTATGAAAATGTGCCAGCACATTCGGCATGCCAGGATACTGTTCCGCCAAACGCTTATGAAGCACAGGTGCGCTAGGAGACAAAGCCTCTTCGACTGAAGAAACTACAGGTAATGGTTCAAGTTCAACCTTGATTTTGGATAAAGCTTCCCGAACCTGCTCTGGCGTTTCGCCAACTACCAGAGCAAGGGCGTCCCCTACATACAAAACATCATGAGTTTCATCACAAAAGACAGGCTGGTCTGCCACAATCACGCCATAGACGTTTTCGCCGGGAATATCTTTGCTGGTTAGAACACGCACGATACCGGGCATTGCCTCTGCTTCACTGACATCAATCCCTCTGACTCTGGCATGAGGAACATTAGCACGCAAAGCACTTCCATACAGCATACCCGGAAACGAAAGATCGTCCGTGTACTTTAACCGTCCGGTCAATTTATCCAGCATCATATATTCATCGGCAGTATCTTCTTCTTTCCAGGAACTTTCTGCCTCGCCCCGCAAAATAGCCGCAGCGCGCAAAACAGACTGATCCATGCGATTCAACCCGGCACAGCGGCAGAGTACACCGCTTAAGACCTGCCGGACTTCTTTTTCGTCAGGATTTGGTTTCTGATCAATCAAAGCTTTGGCGGTCATGATCGCCCCCGGCGCGCAGAAACCACATTGAAAAATACCGTCCTGAACAAGAGTCTGCAAAAGAGGATGTGGTTTCTCTTTATACTCCGAGAGGCTCTCTATCGTCTCAACCACTGCATTATTCAGTGCAGACACCTTTACCGTACAACTGTTACGCGCTTTTCCGTTCACGACTACGCGGCAGAGACCACAGGTGCCCTCGTTATCACAACCCTGTTTCGTCCCAGTCAGTCTAAGAACTTCGCGCAAATACCGCAACAACGTCCAATCGGCATGTATAGGGTCAACCTTGTGCTTGACACCATTTACCGTTAAGAACAATCCAGTCTCGCTCATGCCACCTCCTTACCGCACAATTGAACGCCAGGCTGGGCCAGATTTGGGCCAAGGCATTGCCAGCAGGTCACGCGTTTCCTGCCCAGCACGCCTGACCAAACCTTCGCGGCTCGCCAGCGCCTGTGCTATTACCACTTCCTCATCCAGAGTGAGAACTTTTCGGTCCTCCATCAATAGCCTGCCCTCAACAATGGTATGAACAACATCACTACCGCGCGCACTGTAAACAAGTTTGGGCAACCAACGCCCAACCGGCAACAGATGCGGCACACGAAAGTCCAGGACGATCAAATCCGCTTTTTTACCCACTTCAATCGAACCAATTTCTTTATCCAGCCCAAGCACCTTTGCGCCGTTAATGGTCAACATTTCCATTACCTCTTCTGCTGTGACTGCTTCTGCGTCTAACTTGCTGGCTTTTTGCAGCATGGCTGCTGTGCGCCCCACCTCGAGCATGTCATAGGTGTAACTTGCGGCGCCATCGGTGCCTAAGCCGACGGCGATTCCGCGACTGAGCATGTGGCTGATCGGCGCAATGCCATATCCCAAGTAAGCATTCGCTATCGGACAATGCACCACTTTGGTCCCTGTGTTTGCCATAATCTCAATTTCACGGTCGGAAAGCCATACGGCATGGAACATGACTCCCTTGGGACCCGTCAGCCCTAACGAATGAAAATGCTCCAAATCCCGCTCACCAAAGCGTTTGATCGTATAGGAATTGATCTCAATCCAGCCAGCTACATGAGTGCTGACATTCACATCCAGCTCTCGAGCCAGCTCAACCGTCTTTCGCATCAGGTTCTCGCTGATGTCTTCCGTAGAACCCGGACCAAGTGCAATGGTCGTGCGATTGCGGTTGTGCCAGGTCCGGTAATACTTTCGCGCCTCATTAACCAACGTCTCTTCTTTTTGGATCATCGTCATATATTCCGAATCAATTCGTTCGCCTGCAAAGGTCTGATCCAGTAACCCAAATACCATCTGCGCACGCAGTCCAGCCTGATCAAACACTTCAGTAACACGGTAAATATTTTCCATGTGAGTATGCAGATACCAGTGATCCGAGATCGTTGTAACGCCATTCTTGATGAGTTCGAGTGCAGCAAGCATAGCGCTTGCCTGTGAATCTTCCGGGCTAATTTTCGAAACGACAGGAAACAAAAAGCGCCAGTTCCACGGATCAAAATGCATGTCATATCCTATTCCCTCAATCAGGGATTGATAAACGTGTGAATGTCCATTGATAAAACCGGGTACAACCACTTTGTCACTTGCTTCTATGGTTTTTAGAGCCTCATAAGCAAGGTTCTTTCCGACGGCAATAATTTTGCCCTCATGAATAGCAACATCGCCGCTTTCTATAACTTCGCGCTTCGGGTTCATGGTGATAATTACGCCATTTTTAATTAAGAGATCAATTGTCATGATGTTTTCACCTCCAATAGAATTCTTCATAATGAAAAGCCTGAACAGACAACCCATTCACCAAAGCCCTTGTCAACACAAATTTTCTTTCCATCCCAAACCACATTCCCCCGCACCAGTGTTGACAAAACCTTCCCTTTCAACTTCCACCCCTGATAGGGAGTTGTGGTGATTCGGGAATCCTTGTGAAAGGGCTGTACTTCCCATTCTTGGTCAGGATCGAAAATCACCAAGTCGGCATCTTTACCCGGCGATATACTGCCTTTTCTGCCGCAGATGCCTGCAATACAAGCGGGTGCTATGGAAAGCACCTGAACGAAGCGTTCTAACGACAAACGTCCCTCGTAAATACCAGCCTGATATAGCAGGGCAAGCGTCAATTCAATACCAGCAATCCCACCTTCCTTCTGTTCTAAATCAGGCGTCAAAGATGCTGAAGGATCTTCCGATAAGTAGTGATCGCTGGCGACTGCATCAATCACACCGTCATTTAGCGCCTGCCAGAGCAATTGACAATCTTGAGCTTTGCGCAATGGAGGGGTAGTTTTCACACGCGATCCATAAGTCAAGAACGCGCTTTCGTCTAAAATTAAAAAATGTGGGCAAGTCTCGGCAGTTACATCAACTCCGTGTGACTTATACCAGTCAATCAATTCCGCAGTTATACCACTCGAGACATGACAAATATGAACCGGCGCGCCGGCTGCCCTTGCCATTGCCAACACCTGAGCAGCAGCGCTGGTCTCAGCTACAACGGGTCTGGAATTAACAAAACCAAGCGGGTCATTCCAGTTGACTGGTTCTTCAAAACAACCTGCCTCTTCAACATGAATTGCCATCCGCAAACCATATTTAGCCGCAAACTGAACAGCTCTCCATAACAAAGCCGCATCTACTGGCGGATCGGCAGGCATAAACACCTTGAAATACGGCAATCCCATTTTCTTTAAGGATGCCATATCTGCAAGGTCGTGGACTGAGACGACTATGCCCCCCCCTTGACAAAAATCAATCACAGACTCGGCATCCGCCAGATTAACGCGCCCTCTGGCGCCTTGAGCAGTAGTACAAACGTGAAACGGCGGCATATCTACAAAAGTTGTAACCCCACCAGAAGCCGCGGCACAGGAACCAGGAAAAAAGTTTTCTGTACCGTCTTGTAAATGTGCATGGAGGTCAATCGCACCTGGCAAGATCCATTTACCCTGCGCATCAACTTGTTGGGTACCCATATAGGCTCTAATTTGTCCGGGCTGGCTTATGGCGCCAATCAAACCCTCACTAGTGACCAAGATATCGGCCGGTCTTAACTGATTCTCATACCAGGTCAAACCGTTGACAATCACCTTTTCCGTCGTTTGGCTCATCTTTACAACTCCAATTTTCATTCAAAACCACAAAGCTTCTGCAGTTTTGCCAAGCAACCATTCCAATCCCTCACTGTCCTTAAAAAGTTCTCCCAACATATCGAGCATTGCCTGATAACGCCAGTGGATGTTAATGAAAGGAAAATCTGAACCCCAAAGGCAACGCTGATGTGAAAATCTGTTGACAGTTTCTCTTAACAACTCCCAGACATCTCTATAAGGCGCCGATTCTCGTGAAAAGTAATAAAGTCCCGACAGCTTGACGTAAACTTGGGGAATACTGTCAAGGCTTAAGAAGGAAACAAATTCAGGGTCTTCGGGTTTGCTGCCCGGCTTGGGTCTGCCCAAGTGATCAAGCACGATTCTAACTCCTGGAAAGCGTTCAGAAAAAAAGCGAACAAGCGGTATATAAAGCGGGGTAAGTTGAATGCATATTGGAATGCCAAACTCTTGAACACCTGACCATAATGCCAGATGGGAAGGATCGTTTTTCCACCTTTCAGGTGTATCTAAATGCCAATTGAGTCTGAGACCTGCAATGTTCCATTCCGTCATCAATCTCTTAAGTTCCGCAACATTTGAGATCGAAAAAGGATCCACCAAACAAACAGCCCTGAACTGATCAGGAAACATTCTTGTGGCATCCAGGAGATACTGATTATTCCACCCATACGGGGTCGGCTGCACCAAAACGGCAGCCTCAACACCACAAGAAGACATCTCCGCCAGAAGAATGTCATAATCTGCTGGGGAATCAGGGATATATCCGCCAATTGGCTGCCAGGGATATCTATGGGAATCGAGCGTCCAAACGTGAGTGTGCGAATCGATTATCATACCAACCTGTCATCAAAGGCTTTAACAACCCGATAGCCAAAATCCAGATAAGGCACGTTGAGGTGCTTCTGCATTGCCAGCCGCCAGATGTATCCTGCAGTATCTTCGATCTCCGTTCTGCGACCCCGTTCCACATCCAGAAGCATCGCTTGTTTATAGCCCTTTCCACCACGAGCTTCCCACTCCCGCCCATGCTGTATCACATTAAGAACACCCTCTTCAATAGTACCGCGTACGCGGTCCATCACTTCAATTGTCTGATAATCCTGAATCAAAACCCCATAAGCCGTTGCAACTTTAACCATGTCTCTGGTCATCATGACCATTAAGTAAGCAAATTCAGGGGATTGCATTATTTCTACTTGTGGTAACCGGGCAAGCACTGCGCTGATGGATGATGGTGCCCACCAGATGATTTTACACCACTCAACACCCTCAATATCTTCCACCGCTCTGCAGGGCAAACCACCTTTGGTAAATAAATCCGCCACTTCCTGAACAAAGGGGGTGATCCCATTGAAAGGATCACCTATCCAGGTTGGAAAATCCACGTCGCCGCGCTGAACTCGTCCATAATCTAAAAGTGAGCCGGCAACACGGCTCACAATTCGCAAGATTTCCTGTTCTGGAAACCACTCACGAAACCTTTGGGCATGCCCTAAGCCATTTTGCACCGAGGCGATTGCCTTGATTTTCATATGCCGAACCTGCCCCAAAGCAGATTGGGTATCATGATTTTTTACGGCTACGATTAAAAGATCTGCCTCATCCACATCCTTTGCATTGACTGTTGCGTTAACTGGTACAGTGATATCCCCATCCACACGCTGTATGATCAACCCGCCATTTCTTTTGATTTCATCTACATGTTGTTGCCGCCGAAAAAGGAGAGTGACATCCGCTCCCGCAACTGAAAGATGTGCCCCAACCAAAGCCCCCCAACCACCAGCACCAAGAATGACAATTTTCATCTCAGCTCACCTTTGAAAAACAAATTTTTACTCCGCAGTATAACCACCATCAACTGGTATGGCGGCTCCAGTAATATACGAAGAGTCATCTGAAGCAAGGAATAAAGCTACACGGGCTATTTCCTCAGGACTGGCAATTGATCCTCTTGGAATGACACGATCAAATCGAGCCCGAGCAGCAACGGGATCGGGATCGCTATGGATAACTTTTTCTGTCATCTCAGTAGCAGTTACACCTGGACAAAGCGCAATACAACGGATTCCGTCTCGGGCATAATCTAAAGCGATATTACGGGTTAACGCCAGAACTGCCCCTTTGGACGCTGTATATACCGCCAGATTTCTTAATCCCACCAAAGCAGCTGCTGATGCCGTATTGATAATAACCCCACCGCCAGAAGACTTAATGAGAGGAATGGCGAACTTTGACATCAAGAACACGCTTTTCACATTCGTGTTCATAACCCAGTCCCAATCCACTTCATCCGTAGCTGTAACACTCCCAAAGTAATTAACGCCCGCATTATTGTATAAAATGTGCAAATAACCAAAGTTTTTCCGTGTTAATTCAACTAAACGCTGAACATCCTTTGCCCGCGTAATATCTGTTTCAACAAACAAAGCCTTTCCCCCAGAAGACACGATCTGTTCTGTAACCTTTTCACCAGATTCGCGATTAATATCAGCAATTACAACTTTGGCGCCCTCGCTTGCAAATAACAAAGCGGCCGCTTTACCAATACCCGTTCCCGCTCCAGTGATGATTACCACTTTATTCGCTAACCGTCCGCTCATGACCCCTCAAAACAAATCTAAACATTGACCCTGCATTGTACGGGCTGAAGGGGTAAGTAAAAATAAAACCGCATTTGCCACTTCCTGAGGGGTAATCCAGTTAGAATGATCAAACTTTGGATTTTGAGCAATCATTCTTTGGGTGGCAACTGGACCCGGGCAAACTGCATTTACACGAATGCCAAACTTATTTTCAGAATCTGCCAGGGCTTTTGTTAGACCAACCAATCCATGCTTTACCGCACAATAAGCCGCGAACATACCCTCGCCAATGCGTCCCGCTCGTGAGGCGATGTTAACAATCAAACCCGACCTTTGCCGCCGCATAATGGGTAATACCGCTCGGCAGGTATAAAAAGCGCTGGTGAGATTAAGCGTAACCAACCGTTGCCATTCTACATCATCAGTATCAATTAACTCACGACGCAACCCGCCACCCACATTATTTACCAGAACATCAATTCTCCCAAATTTCTCAACAGTTACATGGACAAGCTCTTTCACCTGATGGTTATTTGTAACATCAGCAGGAACAAGACAAGCCCTTTGTCCATACTGCCCAAATTCTCCTAGAGCACGCTGTAGTTTGTCCGCGCTGCGCGAAGCCATCACCACAGAATTTCCAATAACCAATAATGAATATGAAATGGCTTTGCCAATGCCTTCACTGGCACCCGTAACCACACAAACCCGAAAATTCAAATTCTCTTCAGCCATTTTGTGGATCAAAACAACTCATGAAGTCAAGCGCCGACCCTTAACTTCAGGTCCTTCTTCTCTGGGCTAATCTTTAGAACAACCTTCTTGCGCCTTTCACGATGGATAGCAGAAGCGCCCAGAACTATAAGCGTGACAACATATGGCAACATAAGAACAATTTGCGATGGCAAACCAAACTGCTGGAGCCGTAATGCCAGTGCATCCGCAAAACCAAAAATCAAGCAAGCAATCAGCGCACGCACAGGTCGCATTTCACCAAAATTAATAGCAGCCAACGCCAGCCAGCCACGCCCCGCCGTAATCCCCTCCGAAAACAAATTCAAATACGAAAGCGAAAGAAATGTACCCCCAAAACCGCAAAATACTCCACTGATCAGCAACCCAAGATATTTCATAGTCTTAGGATTAATGCCTACCGCCTCAGCAGCTTCAATCTTCTCGCCCACTGCTCGAATATGAAACCCCAACGGTGTACGATAAAGAACAAGGTGAACGACAAGAACAAGCAAAAACGCAATATAAACTAAAGGAAAATGTCCACTGACAATTTCACCAAGAAGCGGGATATCCTTGATAACAGGAATTTCCAGTGGAGTAAATCCTTTTATTAATGGGGACTGAAAATAACCGGTCGCCCCCAGAACAGCCACAAGCATAAAATTGGTCATACCAGTAGCAAAAATGTTTAATGCCAGCCCAACAATAATCTCATTGGCTTTCATTTCCAAGTGAACAATAGCAAACACTAGACTGGCAACCGTACATGCAACCATGGCATATAACAATCCTCCCCAAGGGCTGCCTGTTTGAACACTACCTACTACTGCAAAAAAGGCACCTATATCGAGCAGACCCTCAAGTCCTACATGGAATATACCTGTTTGGGACGAAAATATCCCCCCCAATGTAGCCAGCAATATTGGGGTTGTCATCCGAAATGTTGCAGCGAAAAGTGTAATCGTGATTATCCGGTTGAAGTCAAAATCCATTTTCGCATTCTCCCTCGAAAGAACGCCACAAATAACTGAATGGTCACAAAAAACATAATTGCACCCTTAACCATGCCCACGACAGTTTGAGGCACCCCAGTTTGAGATTGCATGGTTAAAGCACCATTGGCAAGCGCAGCATAAAATAGAGAGGCGGGGAAAACTCCCAGGGGATGATTCTGAGCCAGAAGCGAAATCATCATGCCATCCCAACCATAACCTACTGAAAACGACGACATAAACCTCCCAAAAAACCCCATAACGACACAAGCACCTCCCAGCCCAACCAGTCCACCGCTGATCAGCATGGCTAAAAACGCGCTTCTTTTTACCGGCATCCCAACCGCAGCAGCAAAACTTGGATTATATCCAACCATACGCATTTCATAACCCGTCTTGGTTTTAAACATAAACCAGTAGACAACAAAAAGCATCACCAGTGCAAAAATAAATCCAATATTGAGTACCGAGCCTTTCATCAACTTTGGTAATCTGGCAGAGGCTTCCAATACAGGCGTGCCCGCCATTGTCGCTGTCGGATCTCGAAATGGAAAAACCACCAGATACTGGGTAAAGAGAATGCCAATATAATTGAGCATTAATGTCGGAACCATGACCGGTACATTCCATTGAAGTCTCAGGTAACTCACCGGTAATGTCCAGATGCCGCCAGCAATAACTCCTGCAAGCATACACAAGGGAATATGCACAACTCTGGGTAAGTCATGAAATGTGAAGCCGACCCAGGCAGCTGCAAATGTTCCAATATAAAGCTGACCTTCTAACCCAAGATTAAAGACGCTGGTGCGAAATGCCACTGCAGCAGCCAGACCGCTGAAAATCAGAACCGTGGAACGATCAAGTGTGTCCGCAAACTTTGCCCAGTTTCCAAATGCCCCTTTCCATAAAGCACCATATGCAGCCAATGGATCCTTCCCACTAAACCAGATCACCATCGCCCCAACCAACAAACCAAATAACAAAATAATTGAGTAGTTTATCAGTTGAGTTAGCGCTTCAGCGAAAAAGCGCTTCAAGTTTGCACCAATTAATCTGGAGACTAAATGATTATTCAACTTGAACACCCCTCCTCAATCCCAGCCATCAAGTTTCCGATACGGATACGAATCCCCTCATCCACAATACCCGCATCGAAAATTCTTCCTTCAAACATCACCACAACTTGGTCGCTCAAATCAAGTATTTCATCCAAGTCTGCCGAAATGAGCAAAACGCCAGCACCTCTGTTGGCATATTCCACAAGATTCTTGCGAATTGCCTCCGTTCCTGCGATATCAATGCCACGTGTGGGTTGTGACGCAATAACTACCGAAGCCCGGTCAAAACCAAGTTCTCGACCAACAATCAATCGTTGAATGTTTCCCCCGGAAAGGTGTCCTGTTTTGGTTTTTGTTCCCGGCGTTATCACCTGAAAAGAGTCGATTAAGCCCTTAACCGCATTATTGATATCCTTTGTGCGCAACCCTAACCAGTTTGAAAAAGAACGCCGATAATAATCGCTGGCGATCATGTTTTCCCAAACATAGGCATCTGTAGCAACTCCAGCCTTATATCGGTCAGATGGAATATACGATACACCGGTTTCTCGAATATTCCTTGTAGAAGTACGGGCAACATTTTTGCCCTTTACGAGAATATCCCCCTCTACAACTGGACGCAATCCCATGACCGCCTCGATTAATTCCTCCTGTCCATTGCCATCCACTCCCGCAATGCCCAGTATTTGCCCGCTACGCAAGGAAATACTGGCATTTTTTACAGCCATCAAGTTACGGTCATCCAACACAGAAACACCCTTAAGTTCCAGGATCACCTCACCAAATACGGTATTACTATTGCGGAGGCGTCCACCAACAGTCTCTCTACCCACCATCATCTCAGCCAGTTCACATGTGGTTGCCTCCGACGTCTTCACCGTGCCAACCACCTTTCCTTGACGCATGACGGTGATATTATCTGAGACTGCTAGAACCTCGCGCAACTTATGACTGATAAACAAAATAGTTTTTCCCTGTTGTGCCAGATTTCTCAAAATAACAAAAAGTTCCTCTGCTTCCTGATCCGTCAGGACAGCAGTCGGCTCATCTAGAATTAAGATCTCTGCACCACGATAAAGTGCCTTGATAATTTCCGCCCGTTGTTGTTCGCCCACCGAAGCACTCAATGCAAGTTTTTCCACATCCAGCGGCAACTTATATTGCTCTGAGACCTGACGCACTGAACGATTGACCTGCTTTTCATCAATCAAAAAGGCTTTATGCGGCTCAATACCGAGAACCACATTTTGAGCAAGGGTGAAGGATGGCACCAGCTTGAAATGCTGGTGAACCATTCCAATCCCAAGGTTTATCGCAGTCCTGGGGCTGTGAATGTGGACTTCTTTATCTCGAACGAATATTTTGCCCGAATCCGGCTGATATAAGCCATAAAAGATGTTCATCAATGTGGTCTTGCCAGCGCCATTTTCACCAATAATGGCTCTGATCTCCCCTTGCTCAACGGAAAGGCTGACATCCTGATTGGCTTGCACGCCCGGAAAGGACTTATAGATATTTTTTGCAGCAATTGCAATTGCCATTTCAAACACCCTGATATGTGTTTTGCGGCAAAGCGGGAGCCAGTACACCAAGAACCTTTATTCCAGTAATTACTAGCTCCCGCCCGCCTATTTGATTACACTAAATTGTTATCCTCCGACCACATCACCGGTAAAGCTGACAGCCTTGATAAATACTACTTCAGTGGACGCTCAACAACGATCTTGCCATCAATAATATCCTGCTTGGCTTTGAAAACGCTATCCTTGACCTCTTTCGGGATTTTATCGCCCATAACGGACATGTCCGTAATATCCATCACTCCGCTGGCAAGACCATACTTGAGCTCACCAGAAGTGAAATTACCTTCAACAAAGCGCTTGATCACATCGTATACAGCCATGTCAGTATGTTTCAATACAGAGGTCAAAATACGACCTGGATACTTCTCGTCATAACTGACATCCGTACCAATGGCATACACGCCTTTTTCTACAACAGCTTCAAACACACCGGAGTCCCCAAAAGCCCCAGCTACAGAGTATATGATGTCCACTTTCTGGTTTTCTATCATCGCCAGAGCAAGCTCCTTTGCCTTGGCGGGATCGCGGAAGCTGCCCACATAAGCCACCTCAATCTTGACGGATGGATCAACATAAGCCACACCTTGCTGCAACCCTCCCAGAAAGCGATGAATCACGGGAATATCCATGCCGCCAATAAAGCCGATGACCTTATCCTCATTCATATTCTCCAATTCAGTGTGTGTGGTCATCTGAGCAGCTAGAACACCCGCCAGGAAGGTGCCTTCCTGCTCCTGCGAGATCAGCCCTACTACATTATCGCCACCTGTATAGGTATCCACCAGAGCAAACTTGGTGTCAGGAAATTCAGGAGCAACGTTTTTCACCGCGTCTTGCATGGTGGAACCGACTCCAACAACAAGCTCTGCACCATCCTGAGCAGCTGTACGTACGTTACGTTCCCATTCTTCCGGGACTTCACTTTCCAAAATGACTTCCTTGAAACCAAAATCTGCTGCGGCTTTTTTGTACCCCTGTCCAGCCAGGAACATAAAACCTTCTGTTCCGATCCGTCCAGCAGGCACAAGAGCAATGTTAGGCACTTTCTTGGGTGTTTCCGTTGGAACAGCAGTGGGCTGCGGTGCAGTGGTTGGCGCTTCCATAGGCTTTTCAGTGGGAGCTTGTGTAGGCAAAGCGGTAGCAGCGGGTTGACAGGCTGTAACAAGAAAAGCCAGTATCATCAACCCCGCGAATATTACAAAAAAGCGTTTCATGGTATCCTCCTCTAGTAGTTTCCTAATCTCCGAATAAATCTATTGACAAACAATCCACCTATTCAAGTATGAACCTTTGAACAATACCACCTCCTTTCTACAATATCGCCAGGTTTTCATGGAAGCGGCCATTCGTTCCTTTTCCACAATCTGACTGCTTCTTCCTTCGACTTTGCCTGGATCTCCTTCTCATCAAACTTGATAAACCGACCCTCTAAGAGGATGATCTCTCCATCAATAATCACCGTATCCACATCCGTCCTCTCACATGTTCCCACAATGTAATTCTTCACATTGACTTCAAACAACGGCACAGTTGAGCGGTCCGTCAGAAAGACAATATCAGCCTTCTTACCCACCTCAAGCGAACCAATCTGATCCTCCATTTGCAAAACACGCGCCGCGTCAATGGTTGCCATACGCAATACTTGATCATCTTTCATCAATTCCGGGTTCTCATACTTGATTCGATGGATCATCTGCGCCGTGCGCATGACTTCAAAATAGTTAAATGTTTGTCCATCCGTGCCTAAACCCACAATCACACCTTCACGTATCAAGTGAAGCATGTCAGGCCAAAAACTAAAGATAGCATTCGACTCCGCATTGTGAGCAACCTTGACATCATATTGTTTGAATATTGGAGGATCTTGCCATTGATCAATGTAACTGCAGTGAAAGAGGATCAGGTTGGGACTGAGAAATCCAATATCTGCCAGATAGCGAGTAGGACGTTTGCCAAACCGTCGACAGGTATCAAAATGATGCCAGCGGTCGTCCAGATGATGCATCATATAGCCAACGCCCAGTTCATTTGCCGTTTTCTTGACTTCCTGCAACAATTCGGTTGGGCAGGTATAGGTTGTATGAACCCCAATGCGGGCAGTAATTCGATCATAACTGCGTGAACGACAACGTTTGACTTGATTGATATTCTCCTGCAACCCAAGAGCGGCGTTTTCCTCGCTGATTCGCCCAGTGGTTTCAAACGACAACACAGCTCGAATACCCGTTTCCATACAGGCGCGATCCACCGCCTCTAGTGCGCCGGGTAAAGCATACGAGCCTTCAGCTGTGTCCGCTGTGGTGGTGATTCCACTGCGAATATGATCAACAACGTTGGCTCGCGTCCCAGCATACATAATATTTTGATCCACCCGATCTTCCAAAAGGGGCAACCAGAAGCGATCCATCCAGGAAACAAATGAAAAATCAGGTGATTCAAAACCGGAATACGGTATACTGCGCACAACAGCACTGTAAAGATGATTGTGGCAACTAATCATACCCGGCATAACAATCTTACCCGTTGCATCAATAACCTTTGCCCCTGGCTTATCTGTAACGCTTGACCCAGGACCAATTTCCACAATGCGGCCATCTTCAACATAAATCGTTCCATCCCGGAAAATACGATCCTGTGCATCCATGGTGACCACTAAACCATGTTTGATCAGTAGTTTTTCCATCTTTTCTCTCCTTCCTTTACGAAACCAAAAAATCTTCTCCGTTTTCTAAAGAGTTAGTTTGAACGAGCGGCTTCTTTCAACTTGTTGATGGCGGTTTGAATACCCGTTCGCAGAAACACAATATCATTCGAATAGGCAATAATTTGCATTCCACGACGTTGCCATTCAATTAACCAGTCCAGATTACCAATATGGATACCACAGGGAACTCGATGTCTTTTTGCGGAATCCAAAACCTGTTGAATCGCTGGCTCTAACGCCCCTAAAGGATCCTTATCATGAATTCCCATGCTCATAGCAAGATCATTAGGACCTAACACAGCTGCTCCAACTCCCTCGACAGAAAGAAGATCGTCAATATGCTCCACCGCCTCAGCCAACTCAATCTGCAAAATAATCAGATTTTCCTGATTCGCCTGTTCAGCAAACGACCACATTTCCTGTGCTTGGAAATCATTATGACCTTTATCAGCAGACAATCCCCGTATCCCTTTAGGCGGGTACATCGTGCGTTCGATAATCCTTTCCACTTGTTGGCGACTTTCCACTCTGGGCACCATAATTCCCATTGCCCCTGCATCCATTGGGCGCACCAGCCATTCATACGCATCACCGGGTACCCGCACCAATGGCGTCAGCCCTTCAAGGCGAGTTACCTTCACCATATCAGCAATAATGCCAAGATCAAACGGGCCATGTTCCATGTCAAAAAACACAAAATCACAGCCTGCGCGCGCCATAATCTGCCCGATAGAAGGCGAACGAGAGTCCTGGATCATGGTTCCATAAACCACCTCGCCTGCCTGCAATTTAGCACGAAGAGGATTGGGTTTCATTGTTTTGCTCCTTTTTCAATTCGTTGTTCAAAGACTTCTGGATTCGCTGGATAAAGCGGACGCTCACCCTTCAAGACTCGTAACACATCCTCTGCAACCATCATCCCCATCCTTTGCCTGCCTTCTTCTGTAAAACTTGCCAGGTGAGGCGTTAACACGACATTTTCCATCGTAAAGAGAGGGTGATCAGGAACAGGGGGTTCGTTTTCATACACGTCCAGTCCGGCGCCTGCAATGCGATTATCCTGAAGCGCCGCAACAAGCGCCTCTTCATCCACAATTTGCCCCCTCGCGCAATTAATCAGGAAACCTTTGGCTCCCAAAGCATTTAAGACATCTTCATTGACAAGATGATATGTTGCTGGAGTCGCCGGGCAGTGCAATGAAATAAAGTGTACGGTTCGCGCCATTTCCACCAGGTCCTGGTGATATATTGCCCCCCATTCTTGCACAATTCCGGCTTCTACAAACGGGTCAAAAACGTGTATTTCCATTTGAAAAGCGGATCTACACATTTCGGCAAAACGTTTACCAATGTGTCCAAATCCGACTACACCCACCTTTTTATTCATCAACTCACAGCCAACCACATGGTCACGAACATTGAACATACCGTTTCTGGTTGCTCGATCCAGATATGAGAGCTTGCGAGCCGCAGCTGCCATCAACAACAACGCGTGTTCGGCTGTTGATTCTGTCGGTCCTTCTGGTGTGAATACTACCGGAATGCCTTTTTGAGTTGCTGCTTCCACATCCACAATCTCTAATCCAGCACCATGCCGTCCAATCACTTCCAATAATGGCAGGCTCTCAATGACCTCTCTGGTCATTCTCAAGCCAACACATAAAACAACACCCTGAACATCTGCCAACATCTGGTATATTTCTTCTTGGGATGAGTTGAAGGGGATCAGAACTTCAACTTCCTGCGCCAATCTATCTAAAGCGCTCTGGTGAATGGGTTTATTAACCAATACTTTTTTCACTCATCGCTCCTTGCCATCGTTGTCTTCTAAAATTCAGTGCTGTTGGCTTTCACCAAAATCATTGTCCCAATCCAAAGACCGGATGTGTCTGGTCGTTTTTGCCATATAAGGCAAATAGCGTGCCGCCGTCACCTCAATGAGCGTACGCATTGCTTCAAGTGCCTGAAAAGGCTTGCGGTCACGTATCCCCTCAGCGACTTTATAATGCAACTTCCAGCCTTCCATAGTTAACGGAAGTTTACGCAACAAAACTGCCAGCGCATTACGTAGTGTGTTATCCACTTGCTCTAAAAACCTGTTGCGAGCCATTTCTGCAATCAAACGATGAAAATCAAAATCTAACTCAAACAAATGCTCGCCTTGTCCACTTTCAATCTGCCTGCGTTCGATTTCCAAGATTTCAAACAACCTCTGGACCTGCTCTTCAGTAGCGCGCCGGGCGGCATGATAGGCAATCCCAGTCTCCAGGATTTCCCTGGCTTCAAAGAGAGATTGCATGTCCATCTCTCCAGAAGCAAGTGAAATATCAATGAGTCTCTCATAAATACCATTTGGGTTGTCTGATACAAAAGTACCTCCCCCATGGCGCATTTCAAGAACACCCATTGTTTGCAAAGACTGAAGCGCTTCACGCAATGTGGACATTCCTACTCCCAATGATTTTGCCAACTCCCGTTGGGCAGGCAACGCCTCTCCGGGCTGCCAATAGCCCTCAGCAATCATTGAGAGAATTCGATCAATAACTGCGGTTGTAATTTGTCGGCGGTGGATGGGCTGAATTTTATTTGTGGTCATCTGGAACAATCCATTTTTAGCACGTACGAACACAATTGTTCAGAAGTTCAGGTGTTCTGAACAGTTTTATTGTACAAAAAATCACAATAGAAAGTCAAGTACTTTTTGTCACAAACCTTCAAATTGCCCTAAAATGAACCCCAACCACCTCAAAAGTACATCTACACAATCATTCGGATAGAGCAGATTCCTACAATGTCACTCCTGCTCTTCTAATTAAGTCTTCGGTTGCCTCGTGCACTAGCATTTCAGTTTCGACAACATCCAGCGTATGGATAATTCGGTCGCTCATCAGCACCTTGCCATCTACAATTGTCGTCAGCACATCACCGGCATTGGCGGAGTAAACGATCTGTTCAAGCACGTTACTTTTTGGCTCAGGTAGCACCGGCCACATGTGAGGTGCGTGTAAATCCACAATGATTAAATCTGCCTGCTTGCCCACCTCCAACGAGCCGATACAATCCGCAAGCCCTAAACACGCTGCCGCGTCGCTGGTCACCATGCGCAATACTGTCTCCACTGGCATTGCACTGGCATCCTTCAGAATAAGTTTTTGAAGCATAGCCGCCAGACGCATCTCTTCAAACATATCCAGATTGTTATTGCTCAAATTTGAGTCTGTACCCAAACCAACCCGTACACCAGCCGCAATCAGCGGTGGAACAGGCGCCACTCCCGAAGCCAGTTTCATATTGCTAGAAGGATTATGCACGACCGCAACATTTCGTCTGGCAAGCAGTTCAATATCCCGATCTGTCAGCCAAACCGCGTGAGCGACCAACCAGTTTTCACCAAGTACGCCCAAGTCCTCCAGAAATTGCACGGGCGTTTTTCCGTATTTCTGCAAAAATTGCTCTACCTCGTTTTCCGTCTCTGCCAAATGGGTATGAATACCGACTCCATATTGCTTTGCCAGCTCATTAATTTTCTGATATGTTTTCGGATAAACTGAATAGGGGGCGTGCGGACCGAACCACGTAAAAATACGTCCCGGCGCACGATTACGCCATTGCTCAATGAACATCATGTTACTTTCTAGCGTCTCACCCGCCCCTTGAGGCTCATCAATAATTTGCGGGCAGACAATAGCCCGCAACCCGGACTGCTCGGCAACCAGCGCTGCCTCACCCGGATAGCGGTAAATGTCAACAAATGTGGTAATTCCCCCCCGAATCATTTCAAGCTGGGACATCAAAGCTGCGGCTCGCTGATGATGAGGTTGAAAAGCACGGTCAATTGGAAAACACACTTCTTCTAACCAACGCATCAGCGGCAAATCTTCAACCAACCCACGCTCCAATGTCTCATGCATGTGACAGTTGATGAAACCTGGCAATACCGCATTGCCCCTTGCATTAATCACTTGGCGAGCCGCAAAAGTGATATTCGGCTCGATAGCCAGTATTTTGCCGTCCTTTATTGCCAGATCGGCGCACTGGTAACGCGTTCCAGCCCGGTCCATTGTGATCACATGAGCATCTTTGATCAAAAGATCCACAAACTGTCCTTCATCCATCTGGTACCTTCGTGGCAGGTTGAGATAAGGGAGGTCTAGCATACAGACCTCCCCTGCTCTGATACAGTTCACAAGACTTATTTGTTTTCCAGACGATCGCGCCAGTACAGTCCGCGCTTCTGGACGCGGCTAAACAACCAGGCACAAATGATCGGCGCAATAATCAGGTTCGGTGGCACATCGGCTATAAGAACGGTTGAGAATAGCGTCCAGAAGGGCGCGAACCCCATTAACGCAATCCAACCACCCACAAAAAAGGCGACAACCAGCGTGCCGACAATCCCACCCCACAGGGCTACGGCTTTCCAGTTCTTGGGATGTGCAACCAGCAAACCCGGAATGAATGCCATCATGAAATTGCCAATCGCTCCGCCAACTCCGCCAATACCGAACCAACCGGCTAAAATATCAGAGATAAATGTATTGCCGATTAGCGCAGCCAGCCCCCCTACCCAGGGACCAAAGAATACTCCCCACACTACCGCAATGAAGGCAAATGGGCGCAGAGTAATAAAGCCAATCGCCCAGTTCATGGTAGAAAAAGCGCCTAAGCCATACAAGACAGCACCAATGATGGTTAGCGCAATTTCCAGGGTGCCAAATTTTTGTTTCCAAATAATCTTTTCAGGTAACCAGCGGTCCATCTCACATCACTCCTTTCTCTTGTTTCAAAAATATCTCTCGGACTAGACAATTGATTCCTGATGGATACCTTTGTTTCTATAAGCTCACCTCCTCTCTAACGCAATTTTCAGATCACCCTACAAGTACATGTCTACTTTAGCGACTCCAAGCACAATCGCTAAAACGCTTACCAGAATTGCCAGGACACCTGTCAAGACAAAGAGAATATCCTTCCAGGTAAACACATACCTTTCATAAAACGTTCGATCCTTAATATCTACATCAAAAGCCTTTAACTCCAATGCAATCGAAATACGCATAGCACGGCGCAACATGCTATCAATAAGAGGGATGGCAACCGGGATTGTTTTCCTGAAGCGCTGGACAATCGAACCGGTATCTATATCACAGGCTCGCGAACGAAATGAGTCAGTAATTGTGACGTAATCGCCGCTTAATTCCGGTAAAAACTTGAAACTGCTAATTACCATGAGGGGATACATATAAGAAATGTGGAGCTTATTCTGCATGAACTCCCCAACCGCGCTCGCCAATCCCATCAAATCGGTCGTCATCACAAAAAACGTGCAGGCCGTCAATGCAAGAATAATACGCATACCCATTGCCAGGGCATAAATCGTCCCTTCCAGGCTCCAGTGAAGTACACCAAACCTGAAAAAGTAAAATTGATCCTCTGTGGCGGGGTAGAAAAAGGGCCAAGTGAGAACAATAAAGCCCACCATGATAGGATAGGTAATGATCAGAAAACGATACATTTTATATGAAATCCTTGCCAATACCGCCATAATCCAGATCCAAACAGTGAATACCAGCAAAATAAAAGGATTCGTAACTAAGATAGGAACAATGATCAGGCAAATCCACCAGAGCAACTTGGCGCGTGGGTCCAAAGAATGAATCGGCGATCTTAACTTTCCCAACTCCAACATCTGCAAAACGAAAGCCATCCTGCCTCCTTGTGCTAACGGTGAAACTTATCTTTTACTTTCATCAGAAGGTCTCCCAAGTCCTCTGGGGTAATAGGGCGTTCTAACTGAACATCAGGCAACAGCCGACGCGCAAGATTGTAAACTTCTGGCGGTTTAATACCAGCCTTCAGAATCCGGTCTACTTGGGCGAACACCTTTTGTGTTGTATCATCCATATAAACTTCAGCATTCCACATCACAATCACGCGTCTGGCAAAGAGAGAGACCAGATTCATGTTGTGTGTAGTGACAACACATGTGTGTCCTTTTTTATTCAACTGAAAGATTAACTCCATCAATGAAATCGACTCACGCCAGTCTTGACCCGTTGTAGGCTCATCCACAATCAGGATGACCGGCTCCATTGCCAGAACAGAGGCAACCGCCAGACGTTGCCGTTGTCCGCGGCTGAGCTGGAAAGGCATCTCTTCCTCAAGACCCTCTAGCCCCATTTCCGCCAAAACCCGTTGACGAGCCTGCTCAATTCGCTCCTGTGAAAAACCAAGATTCTTCGGTCCAAAATCAATCTCGTCCTTGACGGTTTCAGCAAATATTTGATGATCGGGATTTTGAAAAACATAGCCAACAGAACGTGCCAGCTCCGAAGTCGGCAATTGTGTTGTATCTTTTCCATCAACAATGACACGTCCTCTAGTAGGTTTGAGTAAACCGTTAAAATGCTTGATTAAGGTGGTTTTACCAGAGCCATTCTGACCAATAATTGCAACGAATTCTCCTCTGCGAATGCTGAGGTTGACATTGACCAACGCATAATCATTGCGCGTGGGATAGCGATAATATAATTCTTCAGTTTTGAGCACGACATCGTCAACGTTCATTCTGACCTCAACATTCTAGCGAATAATTCTTCCCCTTCCTCAATGTTTAAGGGGAACTTTTCAAAATGAATGTTATACTGTTTAGACAGATAGTAAGCCACCTGAGTCACCTGTGGCGGGTATATCCCAAGTCCACACAGAAAATCCACATCCGAGAGCACTTCCTGCGTGGCTCCATCTCTGAGAATTTCGCCATGATCCATCACCACGATTCGATCGGCATGACGAGCCAACTCATCAATATTATGCTCTACCATGATGATTGTCTTCCCCTGCTTCTTCAAGTCGCCCGCAAGATCGTGAATCTCCTCAGCACCGACCGGATCCAACTCTGAAGTCGCCTCATCCAGTATCAAAACCTCAGGTTCCATTGCCAATACGGCAGCCACTGCCACGCGCTGTTTTTGTCCACCCGACAGATAAAATGGATGTCTCAAACGATTCTCTCGCAATCCCACTAAGTCCAACACATAATTCAGGCGTTTCTCAATTTCTTCGCGCGGTAGCCGCAGATTTTCAAGCGGAAAAGTGATTTCCTTTTCGATGTCCGTCATCAGAAGTTGAGCTTCGGCATCTTGTTGAACAAGACCGACAATTTGGGCAAGTCTTGCGACAGGCGTCTCGTTTGTAGCCAGTCCATTGACAAAAGCTTCGCCACTAAATTCTCCACGCAAGATCTGAGGCACCACACCAACGATTGTCCAGCATAATGTGGATTTACCAGCACCCGTTGGGCCAATCACGCCAACAAATTCACCTTTCTCGACCGAAAAATTAACGTTAGACAAAGCAAATGTGCTTGAGTCTTTATAAGCAAAACTTACATCCCGCAATTCAATAATCGCCATAATTAACTTTCCCTCCTCTGCTTGCGAATGAAGTCAGCAGCTTCCCGAGCTTCGCGTGCGATGCGCGTGGTCTCTCTGGCATGTTCAGCGGTAGCCGTGCCATAAAGAATCGCCTCAACGCCTGCTTCTGCATACAACCACTCAAGGGCACCACGAACATCTTTTTTAAGCTGTCCACTTGCGAGAGGCATAAAGGCAATCACTGGTTTATTCGTTGCACGTACTGCCTCCAGGCATGCATCTCTGGTGAACCACGACCATTCGCGATTGAGGGGTACCGCATATCCATCCACTCTTAAACCCGCTTCCTCTGTGCGTGGCAGAACCAGTGAAGGGTACTGGGTCAATAAAAAGGGAATATAGCCAGCCTCCCGAACAATATCCGCCATTCTAGCGACAATGTCCATCCGCCCAAGCGATACCAGATAATCAGCGTCCGCTCCCCCCATCAAAATATACTGACAATCTTCAAAGATCGAAAGGCGACGCAGAAAAGCTTCCTCGTCTAGGTAAATGCTCTCGATTTCTTTCTCGCTTAAGAGTGAAGCATCTCTATCATAACCAAAAACCAGAACCGCCTCATGTGATAATTTCTCTTCGACGATCTTCGCAATATCACCTGGCCAGAGCCGCTCCACCAGTGTGCGAATGATACGGTCGCGGCTATAGTGCAAAAAACGTCCATTCAGAAACACACCCTGTTCCCAGGTCGGATTACCAAATCCGATCAACTGATTACTCCCTGTTTCTTCCTTCAGCCTGCGAAACAGGCGAACATTTTCAATAAATGACAGATCGTAGCCCATTCCACCCGCCTCATAGCAGGCTTTCATCACACTATAACAGTACTCTTCGTCGAACAATTTCCAGAGGAGATCCAAGCGATACAGAAAACGGAACATGTTGAAAGGGTCCCCTCCCAAGATAGACGGCGGTAATCTTTCAGGTTTTTGATCCACATTCCCTCCAGCCATGTTGTAGCCTTCACGATCGGTCTAGTAAAGCGCGCATGAATCCTGCCGCTTGTTGCAAAGCCGTCTTATCATCCGGCAGCGGCAGAATTTCAGCCGTGATAAAACCCCGATAACCTGTTGTAATCAAGGCTTTCAGCACATTGACATAATTGATATGTCCCTGTCCAGGGGCAAGACGATTATTGTCCGCAAAATGCATATAACCAATTTTGCCCCCAGCTTTCAAGATAGACTGAGTAATATCTCTCTCCTCAATATTGAGATGAAAGGTATCTAATAACAAGCGCAAATGATCCACGCCCATTTCCTCAAGAAACCTCAATGCCTCTTCAGTCGTGTTAATGAAATTAGTTTCATACCGATTGATCGGCTCCAACACAAGAGAGACTCCATGCAACTGCGCGTACTGCGCAAGTTCGGTCAGTGAAGCAACCACCCTCTGGCGCTGCAATTGCCGTTCAGCCTCACTCCCCCGCAATTGCCCTCTCACTCCGCCAATGATGACCAATGAGCCAAACTCGGCTGCTATATCTATAAAAGTTTTCAAGCGTTTCATTAAGTGGCTATACGCATCATCACTCGCAAGAGTTAAACACAAGCCCTCTTGCAGACAGGATTGCCCTGTGGCAATTGCAGCCAGCCTCAAACCGTAACGCTTAATCAGTTGTTGAAAATCAGCGGCGCGTAAGTCTTCAGGGGCGCGCAGACTGATTTCTATTCCATCGAACCCAGCCTGCGCCGCTGCTTCAACGCCTCTTTCCAGCTCGCCAGCAAACACCAGTGGAGCAAACACTGTTCGAGTTGGTGAAAGAGCAATTCCAATCTGAAGATTTGCACGATCCAGAGAAGCCAAATCCCCCAACGCGCTTTCCCAGCTCTCCTGAAAAGCGAGATCCAGCTTCGCCAGCCTGGGAATATGACGGTCACCCTCAAATGAGGTCTCCAGCCAAACATCTAGGCACTGTTGTGCCACCTGAGGTGTAACTACATGAGCCCCAAAAGCGATTACATTCGTATCATTATGGAAGCGGCTCTGCCGAGCAATAAACAGGTTATCGCATAAGACCGCACGGACCCCAGGAATTTTATTTGCAGCAATAGATACGCCCACCCCAGTACCGCAAACCACAACGCCACGCCAGCAGACCCCACTGGCAACCAGTAGAGCCACCTTGCGTGCAAAATCCGGATAATCAACAGGACGAGTATCGGTTACAGGTCCTGTATCAATAACCTCATACCCTTTATTCCTCAGGTAAGAAGCCAAAACCTGTTTCAGGGAATATCCAACGTGATCTGATCCAACCGCAATTTTCATTCCTGTGGTGTCCTATTTCCTCGAGCAAGTGGACTCTCGGATAACCAGGTCCACGCCGACCACAACCTTGGGGACAACATCAAACTTTTCACCATTGATTAGACGCTGCAAAAGAGCAACACTCTGTGCTCCCATTTCATATTTTTCCTGCCGTATGGTTGTCAAGGCAGGACACGAGTAAGCTGCTTCTGGAATATCATCAAAACCGACCACCGAAAAATCCTGCGGCACTACAATACCTTTTTCTTTCAGGGCACGCATGGCGCCAATTGCCATGATGTCATTGTATGTGAACACCGCTGTTGGTGAGGGGTGAACATCCAATAGCTCCTGCATTGCCTGATAGCCATTCTCCAGACGATAACCGCCTGACGCAATCAATCGCTCATCTACAGGCAGCTCATGAGCTTTCAAAGCTGCTAGATAGCCCTGAAGTCGATCCTGGCTATGGCTCAATTTAACCGGTCGGACAATACAGCCAATCCGCTCGTGTCCCAACGAAATCAGATATTCTGTAGCCATGTACCCGCCACGGAAGTTATCCGCCATCACAGAAGGAAAGGAAATTTTTTCGATCTCACGATCCACAACAACAGTGGGAATGCCATATTGCATTAATTTCTGGGCAGGTGTCGGGTCGCTGGTCGCCGGTATCCAGACAATCCCCGCAGCGCGCTCAACAAACAGATGGTCAATGTAAGTTAATTCCTGATGCAGGTTGTAATTTGTATGACAAAAAACCACTGTAAAATTGCGCTCAAAAGCAGCAGCCTCAATTCCCTGAGCAACTTGGGCAAAGTAAGGATTGATAATATCCGGAATGATCAAACCAAGAATAGAAGTGCGTTGCCGGCGCAAACTGCGCGCCACCGCATTTGGGCGATATCCCAGTTCCGCAATGGCTTGAAGCACCTTCTCCCGCGTGGCTTGAGAAACAGGTCTTGGACCCCCATTGATAACATATGAGACCGTCGAAGGTGATACCCCCGCTTTTCTGGCCACATCATCCCGAGTGATCATCGGACTCCTTTTGCCAGTTTTGAAATAAATTATTCGACACGAATTGTCTACACGTGTATTATAGAAAATTTTCACATTCGATGTCAAGAGGTCTATCAAAGATTCAAAAGGCAATTTCTCACCTAAAAACCTGTTACAATCGAATACAGTAACCCATGTCGGGGGGACGCCACAGCCGCGACACCCCAAAGGAGAAATAATGACAAAAACCGTCGTTTGCATGGGCGACAGCATCACCCGTGGACAGGTCAGCGCGAACTACGTCGCCGTATTGGAGAACAGAATGGCATCGGAAGGCTTTCGTTTCGTGAATGCAGGCGTCAATAATGACTTAACCTATAACTTACTGCGCCGTCTGGAGCGCGTGATTCAGCTCCAACCAGACTTTGTCACCATTCTAGCCGGTACTAACGATCTGATCGGCTCTTCCGCCTGGCACCGCTCGCTTTTTTACATGCTGATTAAACGATTGCCACGTCGCCCCTCGCTAGGCTGGGCACGTCAGAATATGCACTCCATTCTTACCGAACTGAAAAACCGTACTCAAGCAATCATTGGAGTTGCTTCCATCCCTCCGCTGGGCGAAGATTTGAACTCATCCAATGTTGCCCGTGTACGTGCCTACAACGGGATGCTCAAGCGTATTGCCAAGCGTCAGAAAGTGGCATATCTTCCTGTATTCGAGCGAATGGAAGCTTATTTGAAAGCTGTTGACCGCCCCGGACACATTCGCCGCTACCGAGGTTCACTGGTTATTGAGGCTGAATTTGTTTACCGCCGGCTGATTGTTGGACAGGATTATGACGAATTTTCTGCCAGTAAAGGATTTGTGATCCTCAACGATGGTGTTCACCTCAATAACCGCGGCGCGGCGCTGGTAGCAGACGAGATTGAGACCTTTCTACGCGCCAATACAACAGCCACATCCAGCCAAAACGAAACAAAAAAGTACACACAACCCGTATTTCAGGAAACAGACCAAACCCCTGTCCGCAAAATTTTCGACGCCTGAAAGCAGAAAGACTCAACCTAAACCCAGCGCCAACGTGGACGCTTGAATCGACGTCCTTTCCACGACAACTTGCCGCTTAAACTCATCCATAAAGAGCGCAAAGCAATCCACTCGTTGAAAAGCAACGTAACAGGATATAGAAAAGCCAGATAAACAGGAAAGCGGAGCTGATGATAGGGAAGCAACCAGATCAACACCGCAATCAAGATACAGAACACCCACAATGCTAGAGAACCTTCAAAAACCCAACCCACTGTACACCCCAGAAGCAACACTGGCGGCAGCCAAAATAACACCGCCAGCCACAAAAAAATAAACAAAAAGGGCAATAAACGAAAGCCAAATGCAGCAAACAGATTCTTCGATAACCCTTCCAAGGCTTCTTTGAAGTTCAAGTACATGCGGCAGGAGAGCAAATTTGTGGCATTGATCACCCGCCAACGCAAACCATGTGCCTTAACATGCTGTGCCAGTAATAAATCCTCTACAATGCTATCAGCGGTCTTACGGTGACCACCCACCGCGAGATACGCTTCGCGGCGAAAGACCATGAACTGTCCCACCGCATTCGACAGCCATGGCAAGCGCAGCCGATACGCTAGAGCTAAAGGCGTAAATGAAAAGAATGACCACAGAAAAAACGGCACTATCAATTTCTCTCCCCACGTATGCATTCGTTGACCTGGAAAGCCAGTCAGCAAATCAGCCTGTCCGTTAATCAGCACTGATACTGCCCTGCGCACTGCTTGAGGCTGGTGGACGGTATCGGCATCTGTAAAGTAGAACACTTTGCCTTGTGCCGCCTCAGCCAGTTGGACACAAGCCCAGCTTTTGCCGACCCAACCCTCTGGTGGTGGACTGCCGTTAAGCACCTTTAACTTGGGGTTTAAAGCCGCTATCTGCTCAAGAATTGCAACGGTCGAATCGCTGGATTGGTCATTCAGGACAAGAACTTCAAAATCAGGATAATCCTGCGCTAACAACGAATGAACACACGCAGCAATGTTTCTTTCTTCATTGCGCGCTGGCACAAGAATGGACACTTTAGGAAAGTTCAACAGCGCAATGTGTCTGCCAGTGCGCTTTAGAGTCCAGATATTACTCAAAATAATCAACAGGATAACAATCTCAAAAATCAGAATATGTCTGGGAAGGTCTGTGGTCAGATATGCGATCATGCAAACCTTCAACGTCCGCTTCTTTGAAAAAATTTCCGTACTGAAGAACGAAAACGCAGTGGCTGGCATAAATCCGCGCGGTGTGTCCACGCCAGAATAATGATCTCTCCTAATAAAACGGATAAAAAAAGCGGCTCCGGCAGCCAGACCAGCAAAGTAATCAGAATGCTGGCTAAAGCCAGCATCACCGCCCAGCCGGCAATTTCAAAAACACCCAATCCAATCAGAGCAAATATGACCGCCGGTAAAGAGGCTTTCCAGATCGTCAACCCAATCCATACTCCAAAAGCAGACGCAACTGCTTTGCCCCCTTTAAAAGCCAGAAACGGTGAAAATGCATGCCCAAGCACCGGCATCAAGGCAATCAACACCATTGAGAAACCATGTATCCCCAAATTGTGATATGCAAAGCCTACCGGAGCAGCGGCTTTACTGATGTCCAGCATTAGGGTCAATACTCCCAACCATTTACTGCCAGCGCGAAATACATTTGTGGTGCCTGGGTTTCCATCCCCATACTGACGCACATCTTTGCGCAAAAAAATTTTACCCAACCAAACGGACCACGGAATTGAACCACATAAAAAAGAAAAAACAACCCATAGTATGATTTCGGCTACAGTAACGCCATTCACGGACTTAATCCATCCCAAGTGAAATTCCTCTCTGTAACTTTGCAGTCTGATTCTAATTCAGATCAAAGTTTTAATGAAATCAGCTATGAAGTCAGCAAAGCATCCTCCCACAAGTCCTGGCTTGCGGGAGGATAACGGACTTACAAAATGTAACAACCGTATCTAAATTACATACCGCCCCGGCAAGTCGGGCACTTGACGCAACAGATTCTGGATAAAACGTTTGCGCGCCTCATCCAATTGCAAATACCACAGCCAGCCTCCCAATACCAGCAAAACCAGCACAAACAAGAAACTCAGCAAACGTGATTTTCTGAACATAGCTCCCCTCCTATTGTTCGTATCGTTCAATCAGACGTGAGGCGATAATACCCGAAGCAATGGTGGTCGGCACGCCACCGCCGGGATGAGTGGTTGATCCGCTTAAGTAAAGCCCCTGAATGACTTTAGATTTCGCCGATGGACGGAATACCGCCATTGCCGGCAAATCCTGTTGCAGGGCATAAATTGCTCCTTCCGGCAAGAGCAACCGCCGTTCAAAATCCAACGGCGTCGCGCACTCCACAACTTTGACATGATCCTTCAAACCAGGAATTGCCGTCTTTGAGAGATCATTCAATGTCTTCTCAACAAAGCGCGGCTTCTCGGTATCCCAATCACTACCGCTCAGGCGATAGAACGCTTCCGGAATCAGGTTCAGCACATGGCAACCCTTCGGCGCCAGGCTTGGATCAGAATGGGTTGGCCAGCAGATCAAACCAAAAGTCTCTTCCGGCAGACGGCCGCGTTCCACGTTGTCCCACCAGTAGCGATTGACTTCCTCAGGTGAAACCGCAATCACACTGTGGTGCGCCTCAAGCTGTGGCGCAGCATCCAGTCCAACATAAATCATCGGTACACCTTTAGAGTAGCGATAACTCTTAATTCCTCTGACCGCCAATTGCGGCAGGTGTTCTTCGCCAATCAGCTTTAGATAAAGTGTACGAGCGTTGATGTTCGAGACTACCACACGGCTGGTAATCTCACTGCCATCTGCCAGGCGCACACCCTGCACCCGTCCATTTCTGACCAGCACTTTGGCCACCAGCGTATTCAAACGCAACTCCATGCCATGTCGCTCCCCGACACGCTGCAAAGCCTGTGGTATTTTAATCATCCCGCCACGCGGGTAATAGATACCAACATGCTCTGAATAAGGTACCATGGCATAGGGTCCGGGCACAATTGCGGGTGGAAAGCCGAAATAAAGCGACTGATACGCCATCGTTCTCAGCACCTTCTCGCTCTTGAAGAACCGTTGCAGCATGTCTTGATAACTGCTTAAGAAAACGGGCAAAAACTTTAGGAAGCGCGGGTCTTTTTTGACCAGTTTGAGCATGTCACCGAAAGTGTTTACCGGCTCAATAAAGAAGGTATTAAGCGTCACCTCCATCAGCTCATGCATGAAAGCAGCAAAATCTTTCCAGCGTTGCCCGTCCTCCGGCGAGATGGACGCAATAATCTCCCCCGTCTTTTCAACTGAAAGCGGATAGGTGACCCGACTGCCGTCTTTGAAGATAAACGTCATAATCGGATCGCAAGGGATAAGATCAACTTCTTCTTGCAGCGTGGTGCCCAATAGCCTAAAAGCCAGCTCAATCGGCTGGATAATCTCGACGATTGAAGCGCCTACATCAAAATGATATCCATCGCGTTCGAACGTCGAGCAGCATCCGCCAATCCGCTCAGCCTGCTCCAACACCAACACCTTGCGCCCCTGTCTGGCAAGCAGCGCACCGGCGGAAAGCCCCCCCAGTCCAGCCCCAATCACAATGACATCATAATCTGACATACATCCCCTCCATTTTGAAATTGAACTAAGCAGACAAATTAACGGCTACGCCGCGCCTAGCCGCTTAACGCTACTCTAAAATTGCCTGACCGCCTCTAATGGCAACGGCGGATACACCTGCCCCGGAACCGGTGGCATGGCGTTATACACCCAGTTTACCACCACACTGCCGGCTTGCACGCCAGCTATTCGTCTTTTACCAAGATACGTCCCTCTCACCAGCACATCTTCCATTGTCAATGACATACCAAAAACAGCTACCGCGCAATCAGATGGGATAGTGTCTAACTCATCTCCGTAAGCCGCCATGGAAAAAATGACTTGGTTGGCATCCAGACACTGTGCCTGAATCACCGGCAAAATCACTGGATAGCCATCCCCATCCACATAAGCGAGAAACTTCAAGTTGTCCATCTTGTTCATCAGCCGTCGCGTCCAATCATTCATCACCGGTTCTCTGCCGTCTTTTTTGCCTAGCGTCCGCGCCAACATTGTCAACATCGCTGCCCAGATGATTTTCCCCATCGGCAAGGACTGTCTGCCGCTATGTGTCACCAGGTCCATGTAATACACAGTATGTACACCAAAATAAGCATTGTAGCGGAACATTGGCGTATTGTTATAAAAATCGTATTCTTTACCCTTTCGCGCTGTATGCGTGAACGTTGCTTTGCCGCGCCACATCTGCTTATCCAAACTCATCACCAAAAAGCCTGTCTTCGGGTTTTGCAGAATAAACTGTTTGGAAAGCCCTTCGGTAAATTGTCCCCAAGAAAGTTGAGTGGGTGCGCAAGACATCAAAGTGGTAATAAGCGTGAGGTGCGGCAACCCTTCAGGGTTAACCGTTGCCAACAAACCTATCTTCATCGCCGGCTGCATGGCAAGAATATCTTCATCCGAAAACGCAGTATAAGTCATCTGGAGCATGATTCCTCCTGTAAACGTGTTGCGCCGCTGGTCTGGACAATTGCTGTATCCACACCCGAACTTCTGGCGACATCCTCCAGGTGAGCCAGCTCATCTGGCAAGAGCAGCGGTTGTGTTGCAAATTGCCAGTCCCGGTTTAGACGAGTGTACTTATCACGACATAGGTTATTAAACGCACACAATTCCCAGCATGCCACATAGCCGTTAAGATTCTGCGCCAAAAAAGCCCCGATTGAATGCACGTTTTCATCCGTTGCAGTTGCAGATGGTATCAATGGGGTGCGTATCCATAACTGAGGCGAAGGCGAATGGGTATCCATCCAGTCGCGCAAGTGGAGCAGATTTTCCAAAATGCGCCGGTTGGATTGACCAGTAAAATGCTGATGCACTTCGTCATCCATCAACTTCAAGTCATAAAGCACCAAGTTGGTGAAAGGCAAAAGAAGCTCTAACGTGGTATCCAGGCACAACCCGCAGGTGTCCAGCGCCGTGTGAATGCCTGCCTCCCGCAAAGATCGCATCAGCGCTAATGCAAAATCTGGCTGCATGGTCGGTTCACCACCGGAAAGTGTCACCCCGCCGCCGGATGTTTCATAATAGACACGGTCTTTAAGCACCTCGTCCAGCACTTCTTCCACCGTTACATCCCGTCCCAGCGCCTCAATGGCATTTGCCGGACAGGCTTCAGCACAGGTGCCACAGCCCTGACAACGCTGGCGGTCAATCCTCAATCCATCAACGGTCATTTCCAGCCCTTGCTGTGGACAAACGTTCACACAAGTGCGACAGTTCAAACAGCGTACCGCGTACCACTGCATCTCGACCTTCGGCGAGATGCTCTCCGGGTTATGACACCAGGCGCAACGCAGCGGACAGCCCTTAAAGAACACCGTTGTCCGAATACCAGGTCCATCCTCAGTGGAAAGTCGTTGCAGGTGAAGAATGCGCCCGCGCACCGTAGTAGCCATTATCCCCTGCCTTTATCACATACGATGAGCTTCGCGCGCAATAATTTCATCCTGCAACTCCTTGCCAATACTGGTGAAATAAGCATTATAGCCAGTCACACGCACCAGCAAATGGCGATAATTTTCTGGGTGGCGCTGAGCATCTCGCAACATATCCGCGTCTATCAGGTTAATCTGCAATGCTGTTCCACCGTTTTCGATATAGCCGCGCAAAAATGCCTTAAACTTAGCCCGATGTTCCGGATCGCGTAATAGCGAAGGGTTGAAAGTCATGGTGTGACTGCCGCCATTAGGCAACAGGTTCAAATACTCTGCCCAGTCGCCCTTGCCATCCACCGCTTTACCACCCAATACCTTACCCACCGAATTGACATTAGCTGTTGGACCCTTGCTATCAGCACCATTGGAGGGACAAAGCGCATTGGAAAGAAAACGTCCCTTTGGACGACCATCTGGACTGGCTGGCAAAATAAAACCGTCCGAAACCCAGTAATTCCAACTCAACATGCCAGGACGAAACTGGCGACCGGTGCAACGAGTCTTGTATTTCCATGTTTCCTCCGTCCAGAGTTTCATCACCCGAAAACCCATCGCATCAGCTTCATCATCATCACGCCCATACTTTGGCGCTTTATTCATCGCTTGCGCCTGTAAGACCTCATGCCCAACCCAGTTATCGCGTAGCGCCTGGATCAGTTGTTCCATTGTGCAAATTTTCTTATCAAACACCAGATACTTGATCGCCAGCAACGAGTCCACCGTCGTGGCGAAGGTAACCGCCTCGATGGTCACATATCCCAGTTGAGCGCCGCCCTGTGTAATGTCCAGTCCTTTCTCGGCACAACCTTTGACCAGACAGGAAAGATACGGTGTCGGTGCAAAGCGAGCGCGCACTTCTTCCGAACGTTCATATAAATCAACAATCCGCTTGACGATATGACGCGTCTGCACTGCATAGGCTTCCCAGAATTCCTCAAATGTCTGAAAGCGCCGTGCGTCGCCCGTGTCCGCTCCCCAACGCCGCGGCTTTTCGGCCTTACCAGTCATCGGGTCTGCGAAAGGAATCAGGTCATATCCCCCAGTCAGCGCCAGTTCAACCGCCTTAAGCAGGTTCAGATTGGCATCCACCGTCCCAGAGCGGTCATTGCCAACCATTGTGTTTTCCAGACAACCCACCGGAGCATAATCAAAAACATTATTCTCATTGATCAGGTGCTCCACTCCGGACTTCTTCGCCTGCAACATCAGCCCAGCCATTGAGCGCTCATCAAAATTTAACAGAAACGGCGCCCCCTGACTGGAAGCGATCATATCTACCACTTTATCCAGCAAGGCTTCCGGTGTACCGCGATGCAAACGCACATTGGGTTTGGGCTCCAGAATAGGGGTCATTTCATCAATCACTTCCAGAATGGCATAGGTCAGATCGTTGGTCATATCCCGACCGCCTGGGCCCATGCCAGACAGGGTAATCAACTGACCAAACCCTGCCGTAATGCCCTGATTACCCCCCGTACGAATCATCCCATCATAAGCTGTATTACAATGTACCCAGAAGCACTTTAGAATTTCCTTGCCAAATTCGCGATCCATCCCCTCAGAAAGCGACTTCTCCCAAAGCGGGAATAAGTATTGATCAATACGCCCAAAGGAATCTCCTGGACCCGGGTAGTTCTCATCCGCCATGACCAGCATGTGAGTTAGCCACAAAGCCTGTACCGCTTCCCAAAACGTTTGTGCCGGCAGCCACGGCACACGCTGCAAATTCTTCGCCATTTGTAACAATTCCCAGCGGCGGACTGAATCAGGCTCTTCCTGCGCCAGACGTTCGCATTCCCGGGCATATTCTGCCGCCAAATCACGAGGCATGGTCGCTGCGGTCATCATGGCGCGCAGTTGGGCGCCTTTCTTACCATGCTTCTCTTTCTCGTTTAAGTGTTCATACAAGCGTTCAAGCTCCTCACAGATCCCCTTCCAGCCTTCGCGAATGACGCGTGCGTAATCTGGAATAAGATGCCCTCCTGTTGCGCCAGCGTTGCCGTAGCCATGATTATGAAACCAGAACACTGCTTCGCGTACACCGCCGCGCCCCATTACCATACGATCCCGTTCTTTTGCTTCACGCCGATTCAGACAGGCTGAAGTTTGAATGTTGAAACGCGCCCCAGCCAGTAAATCGCCGGGCAGGATTTCTTTGGGCAAGTAACGCACCATAACCTCGCGGTTAAACCAGGCACGCCGTTCCGGTAGACTCCATCTCCAAAAGTCCGGGTGTAATGCTACTGGATGCGCCATTTGGCTATACGAAGAACGAAAGGTTTGGAAAAAGGTGTATGTCTCTGGAACGATATAGAAATTGAGTTCGTTATATTGAAAATCCCAAGGTGTTCCAGTGGTCCAGGCAGTATATTCATTATTCCAGGCGCGTTGGACGCCTCGGAAATAATAATCACGCAGCCATTGAATGCGCGGCGAGAGGTTTTTAGGTGTCTTGATCTGATAACGCGGTTTTTCAATCATTGTTGTTGTCATCCCTTGTCCTCCTTCCTCGAACTTACACAACCATCTGGAATAGCTTTCAGATGGTTTTCACCATGTTTAAGCATTTCCGCCATCAAAGCGCCAGCCAATCCGCTATCCCCCGCCTCAATCGCCGCGCTCAACTTGCAATGATAGTTCAGCACTTCATTGACCACCGGAGTACCACAGTAATGACGGAAGAAAGCGCTGGTCAGACTGGTATAGACCCCGCGAAATGAATTAATAACCAAGGGATACAAGATATTGCCAGAGGCAATGGCAATTAAGAGATGGAAAGCAAAATCCAGTTCGGTAAGACGGACAGCGTCACAACGATCCACCGCTGCCTCCTGCTTCAATAAGCCGTGAAATTCCTCAATCTGTTCAGACGTGCGATTCAACGCTGCCAAGCGCGCCGTTTCGCACTCCAGCGTCAAGCGCATATCTATCAGACTTTGCCGAAAAAGCGGATCAAGCTGCCCATTATGAAAATTGAGCAGTGAAGAAAGCAATGCCAGTGAACCTTCACGACGGTAGTCATTGATGAAGACCCCGCGTCTAGGCACAATGCGCACTAAGCCTTTGGCACTCAGATCAACGAGAGCTTCATGCAGCACTGGACGGCTGATGTTGAGGCGTGCCGCCAGTTCACGTTCCGAAGGCAGTCGCTCACCGATTTTGAGTTCACCGGAGAGGATCAACTCCTCCAAACGGCACACGCAGGTCTCTTTCAAACTTTGCGCTTTGAGTGGTTCAAAAATTGCCATGACCAAAATCGCAACAATAAATCAACAAAGTTT
>Ga0068707_1000120_pt1 | contig 41701 bp, 40 predicted proteins | sample YNPNPMetaG_FD_66600 | JGI IMG/M metagenome (GOLD analysis project Ga0068707, IMG submission 66600) | Anoxygenic and chlorotrophic microbial mat microbial communities from Yellowstone National Park, USA - YNP NP MetaG | ecosystem: Environmental > Aquatic > Thermal springs > Hot (42-90C) >... | reverse complement strand
TCTGAAGCGCCTTCGTTACGGCTTTAACGCAGTGCTGGCAAGACATGCCTTTTACTTTGACGATTTGTTCCATGATTCTACCTCCTTCTCCCGCAAGCGATTCAAACAATGCCGACTAGACCCTTTTAAGCAACCCAACAAGCTTCTCTCTGACGCCAAGAAGCCCGTCGGTATTGATGCCGGTTTCAAAACCAAGCCGATGTGCCGTTTCAACAAGAGATTCTAAAGCCACATTAGGAGGAGCGTGAGGTATGAAGGGGCATCCGCCCGTCCCACCAAGAGTAGCATCAAAGTGGCGGACTCCTGCCTCTACGGCGGCTATGACATTAGCAATTCCTTTTCCATCGGGATCGTGAAGATGAAGAAAAAGCGGCGTGAGATAAACTAATTCCTTAGCTTTAGATACTCGCTCCATGATCAATTCTGGGAAAGCCATGCCGGTTGTATCGGCAAGAGAAACTTCATGGGCACCCCCATCTAATCCGCGCTTAATAAGATCCATAACAACATCTTCAGCTACGGCACCCTCGTATTGACATCCAAAGGCACACTGAACGCTCATCTTTACGTAAGCTTTTTCCCGTCGTGCGATAGACAGCATACGCTCAAGCTCAGAGATGGCATCAGAAAGTCCCATGCCAACATTTTTCAATCCATGAGTGTTGCTTGCCGAAATAGAAATCTCCACGTTGCAACACCCGGCATTCAACGCTCTTTCTAGCCCCCTAGCATTTAACACAAGAGCAAAAAAAGTGGCCTCGGGAAAATACCTAAGTCTGGAGATTAAATCTTCCGCATCCGCCATCTGGGGAACCTTTTTGGGATTTACAAAGGCCGTAACCTGAAAACGTCGAACTCCGCAAGCGATCATATCCTTGAGAAACCCGACCTTTTCATCAGTCGAAAGAATGGTCTTTTCTCGCTGTATTCCGTCTCTTAAAGTCTGATCTTCCAGGATTATTCTTTTGTTGCTCATTTTATTCTTCCCACTTTGCATTCTTCTTCGATAAATTAGTGTTCCATTCGAGTAGCAGGGAAAAATCTTACCGCAGAAGGAGTCATCCTATGAAGAAAATTCTAGTCCTTCACGGAGCAAATCTGAACATGCTTGGAATGCGTAGATCAGACCACTATGGGAGCTGGACTCTGGAAGAAATCAACAAGGCTCTGGAAGACTTAGGCAGGGAGCTGGGCGTTGAGGTAGAATGCTTTCAAACAAACATTGAAGGTGAAATGGTTGAAAAGATTCATCGTGCTTACCTGGAGGAATATTCGGCTTTGGTGATAAATGCGGGGGCATGGACTCATTACAGTTACGCCATCAGAGACGCCCTGGAGATTCTAAACATACCTATCGTAGAGGTTCACATGTCGAACATTTACGCAAGAGAAGAGTTCAGGCACACATCCGTCATTGCTCCTGTTGCTTCGGGGCAGATTAGCGGCTTTGGAATTCACAGCTATCTCTTAGGATTGAGAGCGGCAGTTGAGCTTATTAAATACCAAAGCTAATACGGTAGCATCTGTGAGCGAAAGGAGTGTTTATCTACGCTACAACGTGATCATCCTGACCGCTCTGGGTTTTTCTTCCGGACTTCCTCTTGCCCTGACCGGTTCCACTCTCCAGGCCTGGCTTTTTTCTGAAGGCATTGACCTAAAAACCATCGGGCTTTTTTCTCTGGTCGGGCTTCCGTATAGCCTCAAAATCCTCTGGGCTCCACTTGTTGATTATTATGTTATTCCACTGCTGGGAAGAAGGCGGGGATGGATTTTTTTCGCTCAATGCGGCCTGGCTGTGGCCATTTTTACTCTCGGATTTCTGGCATGGCTGGCTGAAAAACAGGAACACTCCCTTCATCTCGAACCTGGCTTTCTTACGGGGATAGGGTTCATAACGATTGCAATCGCTTTTTTGAGCGCCACGCAGGACATTTCGATAGATGCTTACAGAGCGGACATCCTTGCGCCGGAAGAGCGTGGAGCCGGTGCAGCAACGACGGTTCTGGGATATAGGCTCGCCATGATGACATCTGGAGCCTTCGCACTTGTGCTATCCGATCATGCTCCCTGGAGTTTAGTATTTGGGTTTCTTGCCTGCACAATGGCTTTATGTGTGGTGGCTACAGTATTATCAAAGGAACCGCCGGCGCCAACTCGGCTGCCAAGAAATCTAAGAGAAGCTGTAATATTTCCGCTTCGGAGTTACTTCAAAAGGCATGACGCTTTGAAAATCCTTCTTTTCATTGTATTTTTCAAACTGGGTGATGTGCTAGCCGGGGCAATGAGCACTCCTTTTCTGCTGGATCTTGGTTTTTCACGATCGGATGTGGGGCTTGTCAACAAAGTCTTTGGCCTTGGAAGCACCATCGTTGGGAGTTTAGTCGGTGGAGCTCTGGTAGCAAAAATGGGTTTAAATAGATCCCTATGGGTTTTTGCTATTCTTCAGGCTATATCCAATTTTACTTTCGTGGTACTAGCAATGGCTGGAAAGGTTTATTACTTGCTCATTCTTGCAGTCGGGGTGGAAAACTTCACAGGCGGTATGGGCACAGCCGGGTTTGTGGCATTTCTCATGAGTCTTTGCGAGAAGGAACATTCGGCAACTCAATATGCCTTCTTTTCGAGCCTTATGGCAGTCACAAGAGTAATTGCAAGCGCTCCAACAGGAGCACTGGCTGCAAAAGTTGGTTGGACAATGTATTACGTTTTAACCATTTTGGGGGCAATTCCCGGTTTGGTGCTTTTATCAATTTGTGTACCCTGGAATGATAGCATAAGACTCAACGATGGGATGGAAAAATCGACCTTAAAAACCTAAAAATGTCGAAGCATATCTTGAACTTGAATTTTTCCGTGACCTTGGATACTTTTTAAATGAACTCAGCGAAATAATTTTTCTCAAAGCCAGGTTAACTATGCATTATGAAGATATACACAGCAAATTGTTAACCGCCTTTCCCCCAGAGCAGGCAGAAGTGCTGGCACAGGTAATTCATGAAGCTTACACAGACCTTGTAAAGACGAGCGACTTTAATGAACTAAAGGAAATCGTTCGTGATCTCAGTCTAAAAATGGGAGAGCTTGCGGAAGCTCAAAAAAGAACTGAGCAAAGAGTAGAAGAGCTTGCCGAGGCCCAAAGAGAAACTCAGAAAGAGGTTGGAAGACTTGATCGGGCACTCCAGGAACTTGCTGAAGCTCAAAGGCGTACCGAAGAAGCTTTGCAAACGCTTGCCAGTGAACATGCCGAAACCAGGCGTCAGCTAGGCGGTCTTACCGCCACGGTTGGCTACCGTTTAGAAGACGAAGCCTTTAAAGCCCTTCCTCTCCTCCTTGAACGCGATTACGGTCTCGTTATAAAGGACAGGCTAAAAAGAAAATTCGTCAGAGATAACCACGGCATAGATATTGAGGTAAACATTATAGGCGAAGCAGAAAGAAATGGGGAAATTTTAACGATTATTGGGGAAAGCAAAAGTCAGCTATCCAAAAGAGACATAGACAACTTCATAAGAAAGAAGCTTAAAAGGCTAGAGGGAGTTTTTACCAACATATTTCCCGTGCTTGTAACATACATGGTAAGCGAACCTGACGTGGAAGATTATGCTAAAGAAAAAGGCATTGCCCTGTATTTCTCCTACGATTTTTAAACCCTTTAAGGCAAGTATGAAAAAGCACTCCCCATCTTTAATAACTTACCATCACGGCATCTGAATAAATTCAATCCTAAAAAATCAACCTATTCACAACCTGGGAATCTACTCTATCTCCACTCGTTCTGCTCGCTTAGTTGAAGCACCAAGTTTGGTTTCAAGGTCATTAATCCTTCCGTCAATAAGAGATCTCACAGCCTTAAGAAACTCTATTTTCGAATTGTAAATATGCCTTTTAAATTCGCTGGTTATCCCCAGATTTTTCTCAACAAAAGCAAAAAACTGTCCTACAAGACAACTGCAAACTTCCTCTTTATTTGAAACCCTCTTCTCTTCCTGATGTTCCATTTCCTTGCCCTCCTATTAAAACTTCAAGCCGCCCGTTCCTAAACCTTGCCTTGATCTCGCCTCCGGTTCCGAGTGAAGATCTCGGCAAGGGAATATTTCTCCTGCACGCACCCAACCGAACAACGAGCTCGTCTCCAACTCTGTAAACCTCAACATCACTTTTACTAGCAAAAGGAATATTAATTCTGATCACAGTATAGTTGCCTTCTTTGGAAAATTCAAAGGGGCTTCCATAATAAAAAATGCTCAATGGATCCCGGTCACCGTAGAGCACTTCCCCCAGAAGTTCAAGACTTCTTATGCCAACAATTTCGTCACTGAACAAATCAGCGGTTAGAATTGGAACCGGGTCGAAATATTCCTTTGCCTTTGCGGCGTATCGAGCATGAATTTCCTTCCAGTGAGCAAAATAGTCATCAGTAACAACAGGGGGTATAAGCCTGTTCAAAATAACCGCATCAACGTTAACTTTATACAGAGCAAAATACATAAAGGCTCGAAGAGTTTCTTTAAGAACGATTTTTTCAGGATTGGTGACGAGCCTGACGCTTGTCATTTGCGGATCGGTAAGAATCTCCGCCGAACCATGAAGTTTCCCGAACAATCGCTCAATGTTGTCAAAATAAGATTCTTCAGGCATAGGGACATCCGAAACATGCTTCACAATAGGCCTCACAAATTTTGCAATGCTTCTTTCAAGCTTAAATATTTTCTTAATGTACCACTCTAAGGCCGTAGGAACACTTATGAATCTAAGAGATTCACCGGTGGGGGCACAGTCTAGAATCACCGCATCAAAGCTTTTATTTCTGACATGAGCATTCATCCAGAGGAGAGCGCTTACTTCCTCCATCCCGGGTAGAATAGCGAGTTCCTCGGCGAGAACATCATGAAAGCCGGTAGTATTAAGCAAGAGAGACAGATAGCTATGCACCTCCTTCCAGTTCCTTTGAAGTTCACGGTGCATGTCCAGTTCCTGTATCCACAGATTATTCATCACCTTTACGGGTTTTCCATCAGCCATATCAAAAAGAGAACGGTCAAGATCGAAGATATCAGAGAGATTATGAGCTATATCGAGAGACAGGATAAGAGTACGATAACCAACTTTCGCCGCCCTAAGAGCGGTTGCAGCGGCCATGCTTGTTTTTCCCACACCACCTTTGCCAACGAACATGAGCACTCTCACTGCATCTTCACCCCCTTTTGGCTGATATTAACAAGCCGGTTAACATCTTGCCTGCATCATACAATTCGAACTATCCCGAAATTTATTTTAATCTAGGAAGAAACCGAAAATCTACGGGCAAAAAGCTTTTAAAATATCCTCGCTGATAATCTCTGGGGACTTATTGGAAACATCCACCGTGATGTGAGCAACCTCACAGTAAAGCGGTTCCCGAAGTGATAGCACATGAGAAACTTCCTCAATAAGTCCAAGTCCTGTAAGAGATGGCCTATAATCAGAGGATTTTTCGTCTTTTTCGAGACGATTCACTATTTCCTCCAGGGGACAATAAAGCCACACAACAATGAAGTTTTCCTTAAGCATATTACGATTTTCTGCTCTTTCGACCACACCTCCCCCCGTAGCCACAACAATATGTTTCTCTCCAGAAAGTTCTTTCAAAAGCCTGGTCTCCTCATCTCGAAAGGCATTCCAACCGTAAAGTCTTACCCAATCGTTAATTGTCATGCCCAAACGTTTTACAAGCAATTCATCCATATCCACAAAATCCCATCCTAGCCGGCTAGCTACTATTTTCCCAACGGTGGTTTTCCCTGTAGCTCTATATCCAACCAGAGCAATCGATTCCGAAAGCAGAGACTTGTCAGATTTGCAAATCCAACATATCATCTAAGTAAGCTCCTCATAGTGGGTTTTGGCTCTTGACAATGATAGACTGAAAATAATAAGGTTTCAACCTGTTAAGACAAGAAGTTGTGAGCGAGAGTGGCGGAATTGGCAGACGCGCTGGACTTAGGATCCAGTGGGAGACCGTGGGGGTTCGAGTCCCCCCTCTCGCACCACAAGCTATTTAGAAGTAGATGTGCGAAATGGGAGCAAAATTAGAAGCGTGACGTTGGGAGAGATATCTGGAAAATACCAAGAGGAAAGGTCATAGAAGAGATGAGGGTACAGGTTAGCGACTGGACAGAAACTCAGAAAAAGGTAACGGTTGAAATCCCCGCTAATGAGGTGCAACCGGAAATTGAAAAACGATATCGACAGGTGGCGAAAAAAGCTTACATCAAAGGTTTTCGACCCGGTAAGGCTCCTATCAGTTTGATCAAGAGTCTTTACGGGAAGGCAATTGAAGGGGAAGTAGCTCAAGATTTTATCAACAAGACCTTCCCGGAAGTTTTGGAAACTCAACAAATTAAACCTCTTGCCCAAGCTGATCTGGAAGATTTTCATTATACCGAAGAAGGTGGGCTTGTATACATAACTACGGTGGAAGTGCCGCCGTCCTTTGAGGCTACCGGTTACAAAGGTATAGAACTTGAAGCTCCTAGGGAACTCAAGGCAATAGACGAGCTTTTAGAGGAAGAGCTAGAAAGGCTCAGGAATGAAAATGCTGCGTATGTTCATCTAAAGAATGAAAGTGTTGCAGAGGGACTTGTTGCTGTATGCGACATAACACGTTCTGATATGGCAACTGGTCATAGCGAAGAAGACTTGCAAGACGGCGAAAAAGAACTCCAGGACATGGAAATAGAAGTTGGGAGTGGAAAGTTCAACAGTGAGATTGAACGACAAATAATCGGCATGAAACCAGGAGAAACCTGGCTTCTGGAAATAACCTTTGGCGATGATGCTCCTGTTAAAACATGGTGTAATCAAACCGTAAAATTGGAAATCACTTTAAAAGAGATTCTTAAGAAGCAATTACCTGACCTAAACGACGACCTCGCAAAAGAAATAGGCTACTCATCTCTCGACGAACTCAAGGAAGCTCTTAGAAATCGCATAGAAAAAATGCGAGAAGATAATCGAAGATACTTCCTAGAAACCCAGGTGCAGAAAAAACTTATTGAGATTCACAACTTCCCTCTTCCAGAAAAAGCGGTTGAGAGAAAAATCGAAGAGCAGATCTCTAACCTAAGACTCCAGTTTGAACGTCAGGGCATTAGGTTACCCGCAGAAGTTTTCCAATCCGCCGAATCTAAAGAGAGAATGAAACCAGAAGCCGAGATGGCTCTAAAGCTGGATCTCATTATGGACAAAATCGCTCAACAGGAAGGAATTACTTTATCACAGGAAGAAGAACAAGAAATTGTGGATTCGCTGGTCAAGATGCTCGGAGATTCTGGAGAAAATATGCGAGAAGAAATCCCGAAGCATCCTTACTTTGAAAAGCTAAAGGAAGCCAAATTATACGAGAAAACCATGAACTGGATCATCGAAAATGCCGTAATAGTTGAAAATTCCAAAGGCGATGATACAGAAAAGGCAGAAGACAAGCTCGAAAATGATAATACCCAGGGGGAGGGACAGGAAAATTGAAACCCACGTCATCTTTAATACCGATTGTTATTGAGCAGAGTAGTCGTGGTGAAAGAGCCTTCGATATATACTCCAGGCTTTTACGGGATCGAATAATCTTTCTTGGAACTCCAGTTACGGATGAAGTAGCCAACGTAATTATTGCTCAAATGCTCTTTTTGGAATCTGAGGATCCCGACAAAGACATCTATTTTTACATCAACTCACCGGGCGGGTTGGTTACCGCTGGTCTGGCCATTTACGACACGATGCAGTACATAAAGCCTGATGTTTCAACCTTATGCATGGGACAGGCTGCAAGTATGGCAGCGGTGCTTCTTGCTGCAGGGGTTAAAGGTAAACGTTACGCCTTGCCCCACTCTCGGATACTCTTACATCAACCCATGGGCGGCTTTCAGGGACAGGCAACAGACGTAGAAATACAAGCCCGGGAAATCCTCCGCCTGAGAGAAGAATTGAACCGCATCCTTATGCACCATACAGGACGTCCTCTCGAGCAAATTGCAAAGGACACGGAACGGGATTTTTACATGAGCGGGGAACAGGCAAAGGAATACGGCATTATCGACGAAGTCATATATTCTCGAGACCCCAAGAAAAAACCTGCTCAGCCCGTAGCCAGCTAGCCATTCATCTAGGTTTATTCACTTTTTCCCTAAATCGCCCAAAAGGAGGGACGGCCGACAGTGGTAAGTGCCGATCTCTCCTTAACCTTTTGAGGGATTCTTCTCTTTGGAACATATCCTGCTGGATTTAACCAAAGAAAATGATTATACTACACTAGAAGATTTACCGAGGGATAATTTGTTAAGCCAATGAAGCAGGTTTAACAAATGCTCCCTTGGCAGGTGCTACATATAGGCACAAGGGCGTGTCTAAATTCACGCCCATTATAGAAGGAGGAAGTTATAATGGCACGGAGAAGAGATGACCGTATGGGAGAGCTGAGATGCTCGTTTTGTGGGAAAAGCCAGGATGAAGTGAAGAAACTCATTGCGGGACCAGCAGTTTATATCTGCGACGAATGTGTGGAACTCTGTAACGACATTATCGCTGAGGAAAACGAAAAAGAAGAGGCAGAAAAAGCTGCAAAACTCCCTAAGCCAGCCGAAATAAAAGCATTTCTCGATCAATACGTAATCGGTCAGGAAACAGCTAAGAAAATCCTCTCTGTAGCGGTCTATAACCACTACAAACGAATTGAAACTAAAACCGACAAACGTAAGAGCGATGTAGAACTTGAAAAAAGTAACATCCTAATGATTGGTCCCACTGGAAGTGGAAAGACTCTCCTGGCTCAAACACTTGCGAAAATGCTAAACGTTCCTTTCACCATAGCCGATGCCACAACTCTTACCGAAGCTGGCTATGTGGGAGAGGACGTGGAAAATATTCTGGTCAATTTGATCCAGGCGGCGGATTATGACATAGAGCGAGCTTCGAAAGGGATTGTTTACATTGACGAGATAGATAAAATCGCCAAGAAATCTGATAGTCCCTCAATTACTAGAGACGTATCGGGTGAAGGTGTTCAGCAGGCGCTTTTGAAAATACTGGAAGGAACAATTTCTAATGTGCCGCCGAAGGGAGGCCGAAAGCATCCTCAACAGGATTTCATAAAAATCGACACTACCAATATTCTATTCATCTGTGGAGGTGCCTTTACCTACCTGGAAAATATCATCCAGGCTCGGATAGGTGTACGCGGTCTGGGCTTTGGAGCTCAGGTTACGAGTAAAAAAGAGAGAAGAGTTGGTGAGATTCTTGCCGAAGTCCAACCAGAAGATTTGATAAAATTTGGTATGATTCCAGAATTTGTGGGACGTCTTCCCGTTATCGCTACTCTCGATGAACTTACCGAGGATGAACTGGTTCGTATCCTGATAGAGCCTAAGAACGCACTTGTTAAGCAGTATCAAAAGTTATTCGAGATGGAAAATGTAAGGCTTAAATTCACGGATGCTGCTTTACGAGCAATCGCTCAGGAAGCTTTGAGAAGAAAATCCGGCGCTCGAGGCCTCAGAGCTATCATGGAAAACATCATGCTTGACGTCATGTATGAGATTCCATCTGTCAGGGGAGTAAAGGAATGCGTTGTTGATGAAGATGTGGTTCTGAGAAGCCAAAAGCCTATGCTTATTTTCGAAGGGCAAAACAGAGAAATAGCCTAATGAATAAGGAAGGGGAAAGGAATATGTTTAAATTGATCCGCCCCAAGGGGAGAGATCAAGAATCACCACAAACGCTAACTTTGCCTCTTTTGCCACTAAGAGACATTGTTGTGTTCACATCCGTCCCTATGCCTCTCTTCGTAGGGAGGGATCGTTCAATAAAAGCTCTTGAGAAGGCCATCGGGAAAGACAAAAAAATCTTCCTTGTGGCTCAAAAGCAAGCCAAACTTGACGCTCCCAAAGAACAGGACATCTACAAAGTAGGAGTAGTGGCTAATATTTTGCAAATTCTTCGCCTCCCCGATGGAACTGTAAAAGTGCTGGTTGAAGGAGAATATCGAGGTCGCATTGTCAGATATTTGCAAGACCAGGAATGCTTTGTTGTGGAAGCAGAAATCATGGAGGAAGAGGAAATCCCGGAAGATAAAGTCATTGAAGTAGAGGCTCTCTGTCGAGGAATTTTAGAAGCCGTCGAAGAATACGCCAAGTACAATAAGAAGATAACAAGCGACGTTGTGGAATCTATCAAATCGGTTGACGATCCCTACCGCCTCGTGGAAATAGCAGCTACCTATCTACCCTTTAAGCTGGAGGCAAAGCAAAACATTCTGGAATCTTCAAACCTGTTGAAATGCCTTGAATTAGTACTGGGTTATGTACGCGCTGAAATCGAAATATCAAGGACAGAGGAACGAATTAAAAGTCGCATAAAAAAACAAATGGAAAAAACCCAGCGAGAATACTACCTGAACGAGCAGATGAAAGCCATCCAGAAAGAGATGGGGGAGAAAGACGACTTCCGTTCGGAGATAGAAGAGCTGGAAAGGCGCATCAAGCGAAAACAACTTCCTAAGGAAGCAGCGGCGAAGGTTCGAGCCGAGTTCAAAAAACTCAAACTCATGTCCCCTATGAGCGCAGAAGCAACGGTGGTGAGGAATTATATCGACTGGATACTTTCCGTTCCGTGGTTTGAAAGAACCAAAGATAAAATTGATATTAAAGAAGCGGCCAGAATATTGGAGGAAGATCACTTCGGTTTGGAAAAACCAAAGGAGCGTATTCTGGAATACCTTGCTGTCCAATCTCTTGTGGATAAAATGAAAGGACCTATTCTTTGCTTTGTAGGCCCTCCAGGAGTGGGTAAAACATCTCTCGCTCGATCTATAGCTCGTGCTATGAACAGAAACTTCGTTCGACTGTCGCTGGGTGGTGTACGCGATGAAGCAGAAATTAGAGGTCATCGCCGGACTTACATCGGCGCACTTCCAGGGAAAATTATCCAGAGCATGAAAAGGGCAAAGACAAAGAATCCTGTGATGTGCCTTGATGAAGTGGATAAATTAAGTTCGGATTTCCGGGGCGATCCTTCCGCAGCATTACTGGAAGTGCTCGATCCAGAGCAAAACTACGCCTTTAATGATCACTACCTGGACCTTGACTATGATCTCTCCGAGGTCTTCTTCATCACCACGGCGAATACGCTCCATTCTATACCATTGCCTCTTCAGGATCGTATGGAAATTATCCGAATCCCAGGCTATACCGAGTGGGAAAAACTCCAGATCGCCCGTCACTTCCTTGTAAAGAAACAGTGCGCTCAGCATGGAATTTACGATGAAAACGTGGTCTTCTCCGACGATGCAATACTTTTCATCATAAGACATTACACAAAAGAGGCAGGTGTTAGAAACCTGGAGCGAGAAATTGCTTCAATATGCCGCAAAGTTGCTAGAGAAGTCGCAGAGAAAGGACGTTCAGTTAAAGTAGAGCTGGATGATAAGCTAATCCAGGATTACCTTGGTGTACCGAGATACCGTTATGGCCAGGCTGAAGAACAGGATGAAGTAGGACTAGCAATGGGACTTGCCTGGACAGAGTTTGGCGGAGAAATACTCGGCATCGAAGTGGTAACTATGCCGGGCAAGGGCAAAGTAACGATTACCGGCAAGCTTGGTGAGGTTATGCAGGAGTCTGCCCAGGCCGCTGTAAGTTATGTCAGATCCAGGGCTAAAGACTTTGGCATCAATCCTGACTTTAATGAAAACTTTGATATTCACATTCACGTTCCAGAAGGAGCAATACCAAAAGACGGTCCTTCGGCTGGCATAACGATGGCAACAGCCATAGTTTCTGCTCTTACCGGTATTCCTGTAAGACACGACGTAGCTATGACTGGCGAGATCACTCTTCGAGGAAGAATTCTACCCATTGGAGGACTCAAAGAAAAAATACTTGCGGCTCACCGTGCGAAGATTTCCACAGTGCTTATACCAAGGGAAAATGTAAAAGATTTGAAGGAAATTCCAGATCAGATTTTAAAAGACTTACATATAGAACCGGTAGGCGTTATGGAGGAAGTCTTAAAGCTCGCACTCGTGGCTCCAGAAAAGCTTACTTCCTCGGATAAGCCGCAAGATATTGAGGAAACTGCTATATACGAGCGCAAGGAAGAATCGAGCGTGGTAACAGATACCATTTGTTGACGAGGAGCTGTCACCCCGAACGAAGTGAGGGGTCTCCTCAGTATATTCCTCGGCACTTCATGCCTCGGAATGACAGGACGAAAGGTAAAAAACCAGACTAACCCGGGGGTGGATTGCAAGATCCACTCCCTAAACATAACAAAACGGAATGAAAAATGGGTTCTCAACGTTGTGTTCTCGTAACAGGAGCTGCAGGCTTTATTGGAAGTCATTTGGTCGAACATCTTTGCAAGAAACGCCAATATTTGGTAGTTGGTATAGACAATTTCAACGATTACTACAGCCCTTATCTCAAACGTAGAAACATCCAGGAACTAAGAAACACATGCAAAGATAGAGTTAAGATCTACGAAAAAGACATAAGGGATAGGGCTTTCGTTAGAAACATCCTCGAATCTTTCAACTTTGAAGCAATATTTCACCTTGCAGCCATGCCCGGTGTTAGAGCATCTATCGAGCAACCAGAACTTTATTATGATGTGAACCTGAGAGGAACTCTTATTCTGCTGGACGAAATAGCAAAAATAAGTTCTTCGCGCTCCAAAATAAAACCTCCGAAGTTTATTTTTGCAAGCACATCATCAGTTTATGGGAAAACGAACATCATTCCCTTCGTCGAAGATGATCCATGTTCAACTCCCCTCGCCCCCTACCCTGCTTCAAAACGAAGCTCTGAGCTGCTTGGCTATACATACTCTCACCTTTACAGCATCCCTTTTATAGCTATAAGATTCTTCACCGTTTACGGACCAAAAAACCGTCCGGATATGATGGCATACAAGCTTATCGACAGCATATACCATGGCACCGAAGTGCCGCTTTACAATGGCGGGATGATGTATCGAGATTGGACATACGTGGAAGACATTGTCAAAGGAGTTACAGCAGCGCTGGATGCGGAATTTTCCTATGAAATAGTAAACCTTGGACGCGGGGAACCGGTTCTATTGCTCGATTTCATCAAAATGGTGGAAGCTCTTACAGGCAAAAAGGCATACCTTGCACCCACTCCCGCCCCCTTATCAGATATGCCAAAAACCTTTGCCAGCATCAAAAAAGCGGCTAGTTTGCTAGGATACCTACCTGACACTCCACTGGAAAAAGGCATTCAGGCGCTTATCAGGTGGTATGAAGAAACATCAGCGCAGTCTGTGGTCTCTGATAATGCGACTGATATAGTCCCTCGTTCTGTCAAGATGAGCATAGGGTAAATGTGGAGCTTCCAAATAATACCGGCACTCTTCTTCACCAAACAGATCGCATACAACGGGACGCCATGGGTAAATAGCGCAAAGACTTTTTCCTGAGCCTCGCCATTCCCACAAAAAAGCACAAAAGAGATGGTCTCGCCCAAGCCCATCGGTAAAAAATCGTTTCCACCGAACCGGAAATGGCCACGGTTCAGGAAATACTCCAAGCCCTCCAAAGAAAAAACAACACTGCCCGCAATGGTTGCAGTATCCTCCTCCGGTGTTGTCAGGTGAAAAGCCCTTTACAATTTTATCTATATCTAGAGGAAATATCCGCTTGTAAATAGCGGCAAAGCAAGAAATCCTAGTCCTGAGATGGCGCTTAATAAAGCTCCTAATCCAACCATGGTGCTTATTTTCAAAGATCCCTCTTTCCTCAAGCTCCAGTATGTTTAAAAGCCAGAACGTCAGAGGGAAAAACCGGTTAAAGACAAAACGCTTTACAGAAGGATCGGTTAAAATGGGAGTGCACAAAGAAAGAACGTCTAGCGATCTATGATTTTGCTTCTGTACTTCCACGTTTTAGTTCAGCCTCCGATGGTCTAACGTAAAAAGGAACCAGTTCAAAAGGGGAAGATGGAGAAATACCAGAACTAAGATGCTTCCAGGCAAGCATGCCTATAAAAGAAGCCCGGATAGAATGAAAAACTTCAGGAGGATCGACAATCCGACAGTTTAAAGACTGAAAAAAATGGCCTTTGTAAATTTTCCATCCATCGCCACAGAGAACAATTTCCTTTATGCCCTTTTCAACAATCTCATGCTCCACAATACTTGGAGCACCAACTTTATACATGCTCTCTCGGCGAAAGTCCCCTGATCCATCCGCTTCATAAAAGGCATAGTAAACTTCTCGCTTGCGAGCGTCTATCATGGGACATATATGTACCTTCCCAAAACTAAAGGGAGCGGCTAGAGCATCGAGCGATGAAATACCCACAACGGGTTTTCCCAGACTCCAGGCCAGAGCTTTTATTGTGGTTATACCAATACGAATACCGGTAAAACTTCCAGGACCAACTCCTACAGCAAATGTTTCAATATCTTTAAGAGAGACTCCAGCATCGGAAATCGTTCGATCTATTGTTGCAAGAAGCCGACGATTGTGAGTTTCTCTAACCACTACAACCCGTTCAGAGAGGAGTTCACCTCCATCAAGCACTGCCACACTTTCTACGGATGTGGAAGTGTCCACTGCCAGTAGTTTCATTTAGGCTGAACTCCAGAAAACCCGAAAAATCCTGGAATCCAGGGGAAGATCCTTACAATATCGTTGTAGAACACCGCTATCATAAGCACGATAAGCAAAGCAAATCCAATTTTTTGTATGCGCTCAACAATTCTTTCGTGAATTCTTCGCCTGGTTACAGCCTCAATGGCAAACAACAAAATGTAGCCTCCGTCCAGAGCCGGAAAGGGAAGCAAGTTAATAACCGCAAGGTTTAAGCTCAGGAGAGCAATAAAGTTAAGAAACGGGAAGAAACCAGCCTGAGCCTGTTGCCCCGCCATTTGAGCAATAAGGATAGGGCCACCGATAGTATTAAAAGGCAGGATGCCCTGAATAAGCTTTCCGAGAGTTACAAAGAAAAGCCATGTCACACTGACGATTTGTTCCATGCTTTTCCCCAAAGCTTTAAAAGGTCCTACCTTCTCGATGTTGACCCGTCCCGATGCCATTACACCGATCATAGGTTTAAAAACCTTCTCGCCGAACAAGTTGGTAGTCTGCTGAACTCTGGGAGTAATCCTCAACGCAATGAGTTCCTCTCCTCGCTGGACTATAAATTCAATTGGCTCATCACCTTCACGCCACGCCTGAATCTTATCAGCCACCTCTTGCCATGTTCGCACATCCTGGCCATTCACCTTGAGTATCAGGTCTCCCTTCTGGATTCCGCCCTGCTGTGCAGGAGAATCAGGAGAAACTTCCCCAATCTCTGGAAGTATGTAAGGCATACCGGCAAGGGTATAAACAACCCAGAAAAACACAACTGCCAAGAAGACGTTTGCCAGAGGTCCCGCTGCTACTATAGCCATACGCGCCCAGATGGGCTTATGAGCGAAGCTTCTATGATATTCCGAAGGATCAACTTCCTCGGCGTTCCCTTCTCCAAGCATTTTTACATAACCGCCAAAAGGAACGGCTGAAATACAATATTCAGTTTCCCCTCGGTTAATGGCAAACAAAACAGGCCCAAAACCTATAGAAAAACGCTCTACTTTAACTCCAGTCCTTTTGGCCACGATGAAATGTCCGAGTTCGTGAACCAATATCAACAACCCGATTACAACAATGGCAGAAAAAATTGTTACCATCATTTATTGTCACCTCTCCAAATAACTAATAATCGAAGCTATAACACTTCGCTTTGCATTACTTAAACTTCCTGGCAATGTACGTTGTTGCTTCATGTCTCGCCCAGGCATCCATCTGCAAAATTGTTTCGATGTCCGTAGCGGGAACATTACCGTGAAGCCTAACATGCTCATCCATGACATATTCTATCACTTCAGGGATACCGTAAAAACTTATTCGTCCATCCAGAAACGCTTCCACCGCTACCTCGTTCGCCGCATTAAGAACTGATGGCAGTGTATCCCCCTGTTTGCAGGCTTCTTTAGCAAGGCGAAGGCAAGGAAATCTGGTTTCATCTGGTGGAAAGAAAGTAAGCCGCCTTACCTCAAAAAGATTTAATCTCGGGACTTGAACAGGAAGGCGATCAGGATAGGACAAGGCATAAGCTATAGGGATTCTCATGTCCGGAACTGCGAGGTGAGCCAAGACCGATCCGTCTATATATTCCACCATAGAATGGACGATACTTTCTGGATGAACATGTATGTCTATACGTTCTGGCGGAAGTCCAAACAGCCAATGAGCTTCGATCAGTTCTAACCCCTTATTCATAAGAGTCGCCGAATCAATGGTGATTTTTTTACCCATTGACCAATTTGGATGCTTCAATGCTTCTTTCGGGGTTACACGTTCTAACTCCTCACGACTAGAATGCAAAAAGGGCCCACCAGAGGCTGTAAGAAGAATTCTACTAACGTCGCGTTTATTGTGTCCTTCCATAGCCTGAAATATGGCGTTATGTTCACTGTCCACTGGAAGAAGTTTTACGCCAGCTTTATTAACTTCCAGAGAAACTATAGCTCCAGCAATAACCAAAGTTTCCTTATTTGCCAGGGCAATATCTTTACCGGCTCGAATAGCATAAATTGTGGGTAGCAGTCCTGCTGCACCGACAATTGCAGAAACAACCATGTGAGAGTCCGGAAGAGATGCAATATCGCAGTATCCTCTATCATCCCATAAAATATCGGGTTGATAGTTCATGCGAATTGTTTGAAGCATATCCTTAAGTTTATTAGCGTCCTCTGAGGATCTCACACAAACCGCGGATGGTTTAAATTCTACCATCTGGTTTAATAAAACAGGCAGATTTTTACCAGCAGCCAGACCAGTCACATTAAAACGATCTGGAAATTGGCGCACCACATCGAGCGTACTCTGGCCAATTGACCCAGTTGATCCCAAAATAACGATATTTTTTACCATACTAACCACCTGTAAAACCACACAGCGGGAAACACCATAATGTAGCTGTCAAGCCTGTCAAGGACGCCGCCGTGACCTGGAAGTAAAGTCCCGGAATCTTTAACCCCCCAGTATCTCTTAAACATTGATTCGACAAGATCTCCAAAGGGGGCAACAATGGCCACGATTAAGGCAAAGGAAAAGGCTTTCATAAGGGAATGCTGATCGGCAAACATCATGGCAGATATTGTTCCAATAACAATACCCGCTAGAGTTCCTCCCACAAAGCCTTCCACAGTTTTCTTGGGACTTACTCGAGGATACAAAGGATGAGCTCCCCATTTTCTACCGCAAAAGAAGGCTCCAGCATCACTTGCTACAACTGTAAGTATTGTAGAGAAAAGAAGTCCACGTTCAAGCGAGCCATCCGAACGAGTATATAGGAGTATGTAGCTTAGAAAGTAACCTGAGTAGACAGAACCAAAAAGAACGAAGGCATGACGAACCGGAAGGTCACGATCGGAAGGATAGAAGAATAGGCAATGAGCCATAAGAGCAAGAAAACCAGCAAAAAGAACCATATGAAGCCCTTCTGTCCTGAAGAAAAAGGCCGCAACAGGGAAAGATGAAGCCATAAGAACCAAAACCGTTTCACTTTTTTTGCTTAACTGTTCTTTAAAAAGGTTGGAAAACTCTTCTGCAGCAATAAACGACACAATCACAAGAGCCAAGCACCACATCCAGCGGGTTCCAACGGACAACAAAATAACAACTGGCAAGGCAATAACGAGAGCTGTAATCCATCTGGTTTTTAAATTAGGATTCATGATCTTTCATAACGCCGACGCGCACCGCTCTAGCTGAACCTGCTCGCTGGTTTTACCAAAACGGCGCTCACGTTGTTGATAACTTTCTATGGCTTTTCGAAATTCTTCTTCCTTGAACTCGGGCCAATAAACATCGGTAACATAAATTTCTGCATAAGCGATCTGCCAAAGCAAAAAATTGCTAATACGATGTTCACCACTTGTTCTTATCAGCAAATCTGGGTCAGGAACATCTTTTGAGAAAAGAAAGGAGGCAAACACTTCCAGAGTCAAATCTTCAGGGTTGAGCCTTCCCTGGCGAGCTTCTTCTGCTATCATCCGAGCAGCTCGAACGATTTCATGGCGTCCTCCATAATTCAGCGCCACGTGAACCTGAAGCTTGGTACAAGACAATGTTTCCTGCTCTGCCATGTCAATTGCTTCGCATACATCCTGTGGCAATCCTTCTCTATCTCCCCAGTGAACTACACGCACCCCGTTTTTCACCAGATCCGGCAAGTCCTTATGGATGAAGGATATGAGAAGACGCCAGAGTGCATTAATTTCGGACTGAGGACGACCCCAATTCTCCTTCGAAAAAGCGTAGAGCGTAAGGTACGGAATGCCCCATTTCAGACAACAAGATATAACTTGCCGAACTGAATCTATTCCCTTTTCGTGCCCGTAGACTCTATTTTTCAGTCGTTTTTTAGCCCATCGTCCGTTACCATCCATAATGATAGCTACATGACGAGGCATATTTTGTAAATCCACTGAATTAAATCCCTCCTTAAAACTCCATAATTTCTTTCTCTTTTTTCTCGAAGATCTGGTCTATTTTTTTAATGTTATCATCTGTAAGTTTTTGAATCTGCTCTTGAGCTCGGAATTGCTCATCTTCAGATATTTGTTTTTCCTTCTTCAGATCTTTGAGCATTTCATTGGCATCACGACGTATGTTTCGCACAGCCACTTTGGCTTCCTCCGCCATTTTTCTTATATGTTTTACAAGTTCCTGACGTCGCTGTTGAGTAAGGGGGGGGATGTGTACTCGAATGATTTTTCCATCATTTGATGGATTCAACCCCAGGTCGGATTTAAGAATTGCCTTTTCTATTTCCCCAATAACATTTTGATCCCAGGGCTGAACTACTATTGTCCTAGCCTCTGGCACACTAATGGTAGCAAGTTGATTAAGAGGAGTCATGGTTCCATAGTATTCAACCTTAATGCCTTCAAGAAGGGCTGGGGATGCTCGCCCTGTCCTAAGACGCTTATACTCTTGTTCAAGAGTTTTTAAAGTTTTTTCCATTCGATCTTTCGCATCGTCGAATACCTCATTGAGCATTGTTATCGCCTCCTTCTACTACAGTTCCAACGGCCTCTCCCAAGATGACTCGCTCAATATTACTAGGAATTTTCACATTGAATACAATAATTTTCAACCCCTTATCTCTTGCAAGAGAAATTGCTGTTCCATCCATAACTTTCAAATTTCTGGCAAGCACCTCATCGTACGTAAGTTTATCAAACCTTCTAGCCGAAGAATTTAAAACGGGATCAGAATCATAAACTCCGTCAACCTTAGTGCCTTTAAGAAGAGCTTCTGCCCCAATTTCAATAGCTCTAAGAGCTGCCGAAGTGTCTGTTGTAAAAAAGGGAAGACCGGTTCCAGCCGCAAAGATAACGATACGTCCCTTTTCTAGATGTCTTATGGCACGCCTCCGTATGTACGGTTCGGCAACCTCTCTCATAGTGATAGCGGACTGAACACGAGTCGGAACACCGTATTTTTCTATCGCCTGCTGAAAAGCGAGGGCGTTTATTACCGTAGCGAGCATACCCATATAATCTGCCGTGGCTCGATCCATACCATAGGCAGCACCGGAGACTCCTCGAAATATGTTTCCCCCGCCTATAACAAGAGCTATTTCTACTCCCATTTCGTGAACCTGGACAATTTCCCTTGCGATTCTATCAATGGTGGTAGGATCAATACCATATTGTCTATCACCCATAAGGGCTTCCCCGCTGAGCTTTATGAGAACTCTTTTGTATAAAGGGTGACTTCCCACTTCGAATTTCCTCCCACGTACGGTAGACTTCTAGGGAATAGGGATAAGATATTAGGAAACTTCCCACCACAAAGAACACGGAGAGCACAAACAGAACGCTCGTGAACTCCGTGCTCTCTGTGTTCTTCGTGGTAAGGCAAATAGCATTCTCTCCAGATACATCCAATCTACCCGCGCTGTAGCCTTGGTTTTGACTTATATGATCAGCTTGCACCAAAAAACCAACCAAAGCGAAACGAAACTTCGTGCGGGAGAAGCTCCCGCACGTCTTTTACCAATATCTTATAGATCTTCCCCAAGCTGGAATCGAACAAATCTCCTGATCACCACTTTTTCCCCTATCTGGGCAATCAATTCATTAAGGTAATCTTTAACCTTCTTATCGGGATCTCTTATAAAATCTTGCTCAAGCAGAGCCGACTCTTCAAAAAACTTTCTCATTTTACCTTCTATAATTTTTCCTAAAACCTGAGCTGGCTTGCCCGATTCTTTGGCCTGAGATTCATAAATAGCTCGTTCTCGCTCAACAATCTCCTGAGGAATATCCTCTGGAGTAATACCCAAGGGACTGGTTGCGGCAATTTGCATGGCGATGTTTTTTGCAAACTCTTGAAAAGCATCACTTTTGGCGGCGAAATCGGTCTCGCAATTGATTTCCACAAGCACCCCAATCCTGCCACCCCCATGAATATAAGCCTGCACCGTACCCTCTTTTGCAACCTTACCGGCTCTCTTCATAGAAGTAGCAAGACCTTTTTTTCTAAGAAGATCAATAGCTTTTTCCATATCACCACCGGTTTCTTCCAAAGCCCTCTTGCAATCCATCATACCGGCATTTGTCTTTGCTCTCAGTTCTTTAACTTGTTCTGAGGTAATCACTGCCAAGGCTATCCCTCCTTTGTCTAATCTTCGTAAAGATCATTATACTTATCACTGTGTTCGCTCACATCATTACCATTCGAAGAAACTGGATTAATAATTTCTACAACAGGGCCTTTATCTTCACCCTGCGCTGCAACGCTAACAACGCCCTCCGTCAGTGCTACCTTATCGGTCTCAGCCTGGAGAGACTCCTCATACTTCTGTCGTCCCTCAATACAGGCATCAGCAATGCGGGATGTAATCAATTTTACAGCCCTTATAGCATCGTCGTTTCCAGGAATGGGGTAATCAATTGGATCCGGATCACAATTAGTGTCAACAATCGCCACAACGGGAATTCCAAGCCGATTAGCCTCCGCCACGGCGATTCTTTCTTTCTGAGTATCAACCACAAATAGGGCACCAGGAAGATGAGACATTTCTTTGATACCGCTTAAATTCTTTTGAAGCTTATCACGTTCTCTAGCCAGCCTGAGAACCTCCTTTTTTGGAAAGCGGGATGTAGCGCCGTCCTCAAACATGGCGTCAAGTTCTTTTAGACGATCAATACGGAGACGAATGGTCTTAAAATTGGTCAACATTCCACCAAGCCACCTGTGATTCACATAATACATGCCACATCTTTGGGATTCTTCCCTAATTATGTCGGCAGCTTGAGGCTTGGTGCCAACAAAAAGAACCGTTTCCCCTGAGCTTACCGCCTGAACCACGAACTGGTAAGCATCCTGAAAAAGTCGCACTGTTTTCTGAAGGTCGATAATGTAAATTCCATTTCTCGACCCGAAAATGTAAGGTTTCATTTTGGGGTTCCAGCGTCTCGTTTGATGCCCAAAATGAACGCCGGCTTCTAAAAGCTCTTTCATCGTTACAACAGCCATTAGATCAATCCTCCTTTGGTTTTGCCTCCACTCCCGCCACGCATCCACAATCCTGTGGACACCCAAGGACTTCAGGGAGTGTGCGAATTCGCTGTTAACAAACCCGTAAGCCGAGTATCCTTACCATAATATGAAGAAATCCTGCAATCAGAAAAATTTGTCTTAAGAAGCTAATTAGTTTCAGAACGATTGGGTAGGAGCATATCCCGCCGTGCAAACCGTGTCACAATTAGTGCGTTTTTATGTATTGTTTAGGGGGCCTGCCTTCGCGAACAGCCGCTAATCCCGTCTGGGGTGGGATTTCCCTCCCCCCTGCCCCTCTCAGACTGTGTCATAATCACGTTCAAAGGATCATTATCATTGTGGGATCGTAGGTGCGACCGGCCGTGCGCCACTACTAATTACCGGCTTTTTCGAACATCTCCTGTTTTGGTACTTGAGTTTTTCACAATAATAAGCTAAAAGGTGGGCAATCTCTTTACGAGACCAGAAAAGAGCCTGGGTGGCGGAACAGGCAGACGCAAAGGATTTAAAATCCTTTGGAGCTAGTCTCCGTGCGGGTTCGATTCCCGCCCCAGGCACCATTTCAGGTTTTCCTTTTCTAGCCAAAAAACTTCTTGTAAGATAAACCCTCCATTTTCTAGAATGACATGCCGCAGAAAAAACGGCCATGTTGAAACTAAAATGGTTAGCAAAAACGTGGGAAAAAGATAAATAGCGCTAAAGGAGTAAGACACTTATGATACTTAATCGACTTCTAGGATGGTTTTCAAACGACTTGGCAATTGATCTTGGGACTGCCACAACTTTAGTTTACGTAAGGGGTAAAGGAGTGGTGTTAAATGAACCTTCCGTGGTAGCAATTCGCAAAGATGCTCATGGAGCTGGAAGAGTTGTCGCAGTAGGCACAGAAGCCAAGATGATGCTTGGCAAGACTCCGGGAAACATTGTGGCCATTCGCCCAATGAAAGACGGGGTTATTGCAGACTTTGAAATCACTGAAGCCATGTTGAGATACTTTATCCATAAAGTTCACAATCGAAGAGCTTTCGTTAGACCTAGAGTAATAGTGGGCGTTCCATCCGGAATTACTCAGGTTGAAAGAAGAGCTGTCCGGGAATCGGCAGAATCCGCCGGTGCTAGAGAAGTTTATCTGATTGAACAACCAATGGCTGCAGCAATCGGCGCAGGACTTCCCATAACCGAACCTGTTTGCAATATGGTGGTTGATATTGGAGGAGGAACAACAGACGTCGCTGTTATTTCTCTTGCGGGGATTGTTTACAGTAAGTCTGTAAGAGTGGGAGGCGACAAAATGGACACCTCGATCCTTCAATATATCAAACGCAAATACAATCTATTGATCGGAGAAAGGACTGCAGAACAAATTAAAATTGAACTCGGAAACGCCTATCCAGACGAAGGCGAACCAAAAATCGCGGACGTTAAGGGTAGAGATCTGGTAGATGGCATTCCCAAAACTATACAGATTACTTCGGATGAAATCAGAGAGGCCATTCAAGAACAAATAGATACCATTGTAGAAACGGTGAAACAGGCTCTGGAGCAGATGCCCCCAGAACTGGCAGCCGATATTGTTGATAGAGGCATAGTGCTTACAGGAGGAGGATCTCAACTTCGAAATCTGGATTATGTGATCCGGATGGAAACAGGATTACCGGTAACACTTACAGAAGACCCTGTTTCTACCGTTGTCCTGGGTTCAGGGAAAGCTCTGGAAGATATTGACTTGCTCAGAGACGTGCTCATGTGACCACCTCGTAGCTTGCCAGGACGCTTTCTATGTGGAGTCTAATTAGACGGATTAGAGGTTTTCTGATTGTCTTGCTCATCCTGAGCCTGACCTTTTATATATTTTCCCTAAACTACAAACGCCACACAATAGATTCTTTTCAGCAGGTTATACTAAACCTAACAATGCCCCTTTTTTCGGCATGGACGGAGGTATTCCATAGCGTCCAGAATCTCCTTTCCAGATACGTTTGGCTTGTGAAAGTCGAGGAAGAAAATGAAGCGCTTAGAAAAGAAATAGCTCGCCTTGAAAATGAACTCCTTGCCTATAAGGAAGCATACGTTGAAAACCATAGACTCAGGAGAATCCTCGAGTTCCGCAATACCATAGAATGGAAATCAGTTCCCGCATTAGTGGTTGTAAACGACCTAAGTGGATTCTTTCAATCTGTGATCATAAATAGAGGTAGCCGGGATGGTATCTTTGAAAACACGCCGGTGGTAAACGAAGAAGGAGTGGTAGGGCGAGTCCTCAATGTAGGCAAAAGTTTTGCTCGAGTGATGCTTATAACCGATCCCGCAAGTGCTGTAGATGTATATGTGCAACGCAATAGAATTCGCGGCATTGTTGTGGGAAAAGATTTTCAAAGCTGCGCTCTTAAGTACGTCCGAAACGATGCAGATATAAAACCAGGCGACTTACTAATAACATCGGGAAAAGACGGCATTTTCCCTGAAGGACTCAAGGTGGGCATTGTTAAAGTAAACTACAAGGATCCTTTGAAGATATTTCAGCAGGTTGAGGTTACTCCTCTGGTCAGGCTGACTCACATTGAGGAGGTTCTCATTCTAATCCCTTCTGAATCCCCCCACAAAGAACTAAGTGAAAAAAATGATAGCAAGAAAACCTCGCTTTGAATATCGATACATTCTGCCTAGGTTGCTACTCAGTATGTTATTGCTGTTGTTCTGTCAGTGGTTTATGGCGTATCTAGCTTTACCTCTTTATGCCCGTATAGACCTATTCCTTTATCTCATAGTAGGAGTAGCACCTGTACTCACCCCCATATATCACCTGCTTTTTGCTGTTTTAACCGGCTATATCCTCGACACATTATCAGGACGATTATGGGGATTTCACATTGCAACCTACATATGTGCCGTGGCCTTTGTACACCTAGCCGCAGATGAAACAGAAATGAAATCCTTGCCCTATCAAATTATCCTAACAGCGGTATGCGTAGCTATCCAGGAAGTATTTATTTTAGTTTATGCGGTAAACTCTTACGAATCCTTTTCTTCTTTAACAGACTTCGTAGTATCAGTTCTGATTCCTCGATTCGGGATCACGGTTATCGGCTCTATTCTCTTTTTGATTCCAATTTCAGCTTGGCTCACAGGGGGATCTGAATGAGAATAACTCTGTCCGGGACATACAAGCCATGAAGTTTAAGGGGTTTACAGTAAAAAGCGAGGATAATTTTGTAAAAGCCAATGGATACATACTGACAGCTTTTTTCATTTTTTTGATCACTCTATATGGCCTGAGGCTATACTATCTCCAGATAATCAAAGGCGATTTTTTTCTTAATCAAGCCGAAAATAACCGAATCCGCATAGAACCGGTTTCTGCACCTCGAGGCATCATATACGATCGTCATGGTACAATTCTGGTTGATAATAGACCAGCTTATCACGTCTATCTTGTCAGGGAGAAGGTAAACGTTCAAGAAGTAGTTCAAAAGCTTTCTACATTCTGTAATGTCCCGGAAGAAAATCTTAAGACGGTTCTTGAAAAAAATCGACGCATGCCACTTTTCAAACCTATTAGGCTACTGAGCGACATAAATTGGGATTGTCTTGCAAAGATTGAAGCAAACATCTATCGACTACCTGGCGTGTATGTGGATGTCGAACCGGTAAGGAGTTACCGTTTTCCTGGGATGGCCTCCCACATCCTGGGCTACCTAGGAGAAATTACCGAGGAGGATCTAGCAAAACCTGAATATGCGGACTATAGTAGCGGGGATGACATAGGACGAACGGGAATAGAAAAATCTTATGAAAAGGTGCTTCGTGGATCTAGAGGAATTAGGGAAGTTGAGGTGGATGCCCTGGGACGAAAACTAAGAGTGATTGATGAAAAAGATCCAATTCCCGGTCACGCCATCTGGCTTACAATAGATGCTCATATTCAGTATAAAGCCGAAGAACTCATGAAAGACCTCGAAGGAGCCATAGTCGCGATAGACGTAAAAACAGGAGCAGTAAGAGCGATGGTGAGTAGCCCCACTTTCGATGAAAATCTTTTTGTAAAAGGCATAAGCCCCGATGACTGGAAAAGGCTTAACTCTGACCCACGCCATCCTCTTCTAAATAGAGCCATTCAATCGGCATATCCGCCTGGGTCTACAATAAAACCTTTCATCGCTCTTGCAGGACTTCAGGAAGGACTAATCGGAAAAACAGATCGAGTAAACTGCCCAGGTTTTTTCCACTTTGGGAATAGAGACTACCGATGCTGGAAAAAAGGGGGACATGGAAGTGTGGATCTTTACAGAGCCATAGCCGAATCCTGTGATGTTTATTTTTATAGCCTGGGAAATAGATTGGGAATAACCAAACTCAGCACTTACTTTAAAATGTTTAACTTTGGAAGTCTTACAGGCATAGAGATTCCAGGAGAAAAATCCGGTATAGTTCCAGATCCTGAATGGAAACTTAGATTTCTCAGACAACCATGGCATAAAGGAGAAACAATTTCTGTGTCAATTGGTCAAGGCTATCTGTCTGTTACACCTCTTCAACTTGCTGTAGCTTATGGAGCTATAGCAGGTGATGGGGTACTTAGAAAACCCTTCCTCGTTGAAAAAATCGAGGGAGAAGACAAAAGCAAGAGCCATGTTTCTGAAACAAAAAATATTCCTATCAAATCAGACTACATTAAGCTTGTTAAAGCAGGACTTGAAGGAGTTGTAAAAGACCCGAAAGGCACTGCGCATAAAATCTGGAAAGAAACCATGCCTATAGCTGGTAAAACTGGCACAGCTCAGGTTATTAAGTTCGCCGAACGTGTAGAAAATGAGTCCAAAATTCCCAAACAGTTTCGGGATCATGCATGGTTTGCAGGATACGCACCATCATCAGATCCCGAAATCGCCGTTGTCGCACTTGTAGAACACGGCGGACACGGCGCTTCTGCTGCCGCTCCTATTGTCGCGTCTATTGTAGAAGAATACTTTCTCGTTTCCAAAACCAAGGATTCCCAATGATAGACCGAAGACTATTGACCAACTTCCATTGGCCACTTTTACTAACGGTCTTTCTTTTAATCGCCTGTGGTTTAATAAATCTTTACAGCTCAACTTACACGGTCAACATATCTCAGGATAGTGGCATTAAAAGCTGGTTTAGCCCATTTTTCCTGAAACAACTGATATGGACGATCGTTGGCCTTGGTGCCATGGTGCTAGCTACAACCTTTGATTATCGTCGCCTACAAACAATCGCACCGGTTATGTATATGGTGGGAATCTTTCTTCTGGCGCTCGTGCTGGTTGCAGGCGAAGAAAGTCATGGAGCAGTTCGGTGGTTAAAGATTGGACCAATACAAATTCAGCCGTCAGAATTTGAGAAAGTTTTTCTTGTTATTGCCGTAGCTGCTTGGGGAGCTTCAGACCGGGTAAGGCTTTATCCTTCCATAACCCAGATTTTAGTTTTTATTTTGATTAGTATTCCGCCGTTTCTTTTGGTTTTTCTGGAGCCAGACTTGGGAACGGCTTTGCTCCTGTTGATCACATCCTGCACAATTATTTTTTGCCTGGGCATTAGGTGGCGATTGATCCTTGCCTTTTTAATACTTGGAATTATGATCGCTCATCCTTTATGGAACTATGGTCTTAAAGAATATCAAAGAGACCGCATCAAAACAGCCATCGATCCAGACAGAGATCCTAAAAAGCGAGGCTACCACATCCGTCAAGCTCGAATTGCTATTGGCTCTGGAATGTTATGGGGCAGAGGATACCTGCAGGGAACTCAAAGCAAACTCCGATTTTTACCAGAACGCCATACAGACTTTGCCTTTGCTGTATGGGCAGAAGAATGGGGATTTGCTGGAGGTATTGTTCTGCTCTTCCTCTTCGGGTTATTTGTTTATTTCTGTTTCCAGGCGGCATTCCTTGCAAAAGACCGATTTGGAAGTCTCATTGTGATCGGCTTAAGCGCCAGCATTGTTTGGGAAATCGTTATAAATATAGGCATGATACTTGGTTTTTTCCCGGTGGTGGGGGTTCCGCTTCCGTTCATAAGTTATGGAGGTTCCGCTCTTTTGCGGTGCCTTGTTTCAATTGGTTTAATTGAGAACGTATGCATGAGACGCTTTGGATCCATGAAATGAAGAAGCCATAAAACTTTACCTATCTTGTTACACTTTTCGCTTGCAATGTTTTCTTTCTTGTGGTACAGGCGTACTTGCTGTGAATATCAGAAGATAAAAGTTTTGTGACAATTTTATCTGTTGCGTTAATCAAGAAAGCTGGGCAGTTTTTAAGGCATTGTGATTTTTATCTCAACTTTTACAAGAAAAGGGGTTTGCCATGATTGCTATTGATGTAACCCTATGGGTGCAGATGTTAAGCTTTTTAATTTTCTTGTTCATCATGAACATCTTGCTTTACAGACCTGTTCGCCAAATGGTTGCTCGGAGAAACCAATTGGTGATGAATCAAAAGCAAGAGATAGACCGAGCAAACCAGGAGGCTGAGCGGGCGCTGAAGGAGTTTGAGGAAACCATCAAAAACGCCAGGATTACAGGCAGGATAAAGCTAGAGGAACAAAAAGAGGTCGCTAGAAAACAAGAAAAAGAGCTGGTACAGAAGGCATACCAGGAAGCCTCTGAAGAGTTAACTCGAATAAGAGAAGAAATCAAAAAAGAAAAGGGAGTAGCTCTCCAGGAACTACGAGAGCAAATCCAGGTATTTTCCGTTGAAGTTGCCAGTAAAATCCTAGGGCGAAGTCTATAGAGAAGAATCGAGGTGAATCCCATGAGAAAGAATAAATTAACAAGGTTTCTTGCAGCAGGAATGTTTTTAGGTGTAACTTTAGGGGTAGGAGTTGTTTGGGCAGCTACAGAAGCTGAAGGCCATCACGGGCTTAACTGGACAGATTTTTTATTGAGGTTAGTCAATACTGCTATTCTAGCGGCAGTGCTTTATAAACTTCTCAAGAAACCTATAAGCAATTACTTCAAATCCAGGCGGGAAAATATCCAAAGCCTGCTTGAAGAAATGGAAAAAAGTAAAGAAGAAGCAGAACGCAAGGCCGCTGAATATAAAGCAAAGCTTGCTATTTTGGATCAGGAAGCCGAAAAGATCCTCCAAGAGTATATTGCTCAGGGTGAACGGGAGAAGGCAAAAATCTTGGAAGCTGCCGAGCGGCAGGCAAACTACATTAAGCAGCAAGCTCGCTTGGCAATTCAACAAGAGGTAGAAGCTGCTAAAACCGAGCTTCGAGAGGAAGTCGCCGAACTTACTGTCAAGGCGGCTGAAGATATATTGAGGCAAAGGATGGATATGGGGGATCAGGAAAGATTAATTGAAGAATTCCTAGTAAAGGTGGTGGAGGCGAAGTGAAAAGTCAAGTCGTTGCCAAAAGATACGCAAAAGCTCTCTTTGAGCTAGCTCGGGAGGATGGCAGGCTCGAGGGGTGCTTGGAAGAGTTAAAGGCTCTGGAGCGCCTCCTAGATGAGGTGCCGGAATTTGAAACGGTGTTAAAAAGTCCCATATATCCTGAGGAGGTAAAAAAGCAAATTCTCAGGACTATCAAAGACCAAACTGAAATGTCGGATCTTCTTTTCAGATTTTTAGGGCTACTTGTGGAAAAGAATAGAACTGACTATTTTCGTGACATCGTGCGTGTCTATGAAAAGCTCTGCGATGAATACAACAACATCGTTAGAGCAGAAGTTACGGCTGCGACAGATCTCGATGAAAGGATAATCGAAAAGATAGCTTCATCAATTAAAGAAATGACCGGAAAGACTGTAATCGTCGAATTTCGCAAAGACCCTGACCTGATCGGTGGGGTTATAGCGAAAGTAGGTGATTTAGTATTGGATGGGAGTGTGAGGACGCAACTGAGGAATATTAAAGAAACATTGAAGAGAGGTGAGTTGGGTTAAATGCAGATCAGAGCCGCAGAAATCAGCCAAATTATTAAAGAACAAATTAAGGGTTACGAAACGTCGGTAGAGCTCAGCGAAACTGGTCGTGTACTTTCCGTCGGTGATGGTATTGCCCGTGTTTACGGCGTGGAAAAGTGCATGGCCATGGAATTGCTTGAGTTCCCGACTGATCACGGCCCAATTTACGGCCTTGCTCTAAACCTTGAAGAGGATAATGTGGGTGTGGCGATCCTAGGTGAAGACATCCACATCAAGGAAGGGCAGATTGTCAAAAGAACAGGGCGAATTGCTCAGGTCCCGGTTGGAGAATCAGTCCTTGGTCGTGTGGTTGACCCGGTAGGTAATCCTTTGGATGGTAAGGGTCCTATTGAAACTAAGGAATCCAGACGAATCGAAGTAATTGCTCCTGGTGTTATCGCCCGAAAACCTGTTAACGAACCAATGTACACAGGTCTTAAGGCAATTGACGCAATGACCCCAATTGGTCGTGGACAACGTGAGCTCATAATCGGTGACCGTCAAATCGGTAAAACAGCAATAGCTATTGACGCCATTATCAACCAAAAAGACAGCGGCGTTAAGTGTATCTACGTTGCCGTTGGACAGAAGAAATCTACGGTTGCACAGGTTGTTGAAACGCTTCGTCGTCATGGTGCAATGGAATATACAACGGTTGTTGCGGCATGTGCTAGCGATCCTGCAGCGCTCCAATACATTGCTCCCTACGCCGGATGCGCAATGGGAGAGTATTACAGAGACAAGGGTGAACATGCTCTGATCATTTATGATGACCTTTCCAAACAGGCGGCAGCTTATCGTCAGGTATCGCTCCTTCTGCGTCGTCCACCTGCTCGAGAAGCCTATCCTGGAGACATTTTCTATTGCCACTCCCGCCTTCTTGAGCGAGCTGCAAAACTTAATGACGATCTCGGTGGTGGTTCCTTGACCGCTCTGCCTATCATTGAAACTCAGGCTGGAGACGTATCTGCATACATCCCCACAAACGTTATTTCAATTACAGACGGGCAGATCTATTTGGAAGCAGGGTTGTTCTTCGCTGGTATCAGACCGGCAATAAACGTAGGTCTTTCGGTATCTCGAGTCGGTGGTGCAGCCCAGACCAAAGCCATGAAACAGGTAGCAGGACGACTCCGTTTGGAACTCGCTCAATATCGAGAACTCGAAGCTTTCGCAAAATTCGGAAGCGATCTCGACAAGGCTACGCTTGCACAAATTAACCGAGGTATGAGACTAGTGGAACTTCTCAAACAGCCTCAGTATCAGCCTATGCCTGCTGAGAAGCAGATTCTATCCCTTTATGCAGGTACTCGAGGATTCCTAGATCCTATCCCTGTAGAAAAGATTACAGAATACGAAAAGCAGATGCAAGAATTCATGGAAGCAAAGCATTCGGATATTCTCCAAGAAATTAAAGAAAAGAAGCAACTTACGCCTGAGCTGGATGAGAAGATCAAGCAAGCCCTTGAAGAGTTCGCTCAGATCTTCCAGGCTTAGAGATTAAGAAAACCTCAAGTGGAAGGAAGAGAGTGAGCCTATGCCCACGCTAAGGGATATAAAAAGGAAAATTGACGCCGTCAAAAAAACAGCTCAGATTACCCGCGCTATGAACATGGTAGCTGCGGCAAAGCTGAGGGGCGCTCAAGCAAACATGGAGCATTTCCATCCATATGCTAACAAGTTTCGCGAAGTTATTAGCAGGCTTGTAGCAAGAGTGGAGAAAGGCGCCAAGTTTGAGTTGGTCATGCCCAGAGCGGAAGTAAAGAAGGTTGAGCTGGTGTTGTTGACGGCTGATAGAGGTCTATGTGGTAGTTTCAACAATAACCTTATATCGCTGGCGGAACGTTTCCTAAAGGAAAGGATGGCTGAAGGTAAGCAAGTCAGCCTTATAGCCGCAGGGCGTAAAGGTAATGAATATTTCAGAAAGCGGAAGTATCCTCTTAGAAAAGTTCTTACAGGGCTTCTTAATAAACCAAGTTACGATGATGCTTTCAGATTGGGAAGTGAACTGATAAATCTTTTTGAAACGGGAGAAGCGGACGAAGTGTATATAATCTATTCTCAATTTGTGACAATGCTTCGTCAGGTTCCCACTCTAATCAAATTGCTCCCTGTAGAACCGGAACCATCAGCAACCTCAGTGCCAACAGTTGAGTATCTTTTTGAACCATCTCATGAAGAAATTCTTACCGACATTCTCCCAAACTATGTCTACGTACAGATTCTTGAATGCTTCTACCAAACTGCTGTTAGCGAACATGCAGCGAGAATGACAGCGATGGATAACGCCACCAATAATTGTAAAGATATGGTGAGAGATCTAACGCTCGTTTACAACAAAGCTCGACAGGCATCTATTACTAAGGAACTGATGGACATAGTCGGTGGCGCAGAAGCTCTTAGGAAAAAATAGAAAAGTAAAGGCATAGTAAAAGATGCCTTGACTCACGTAAGGAGGCATTAGGCAGATGAATATAGGAAGAATTGTTCAAGTCATAGGTAACGTAGTTGACGTTGAATTCGAAGAGGGGAAGCTTCCCCCCCTTCTAACGGCACTTCTTGTAAGCAACCCGGGAATTAGCGATGAAGAAGATAACCTAGTCCTGGAAGTTGCTCAACACCTCGGAAACAATGTCGTCAGAACTATTGCTATGGATCTTACGGACGGCTTGGTCCGAGGAATGCCTGCAAAGGATACCGGAAAACCAATTATGATGCCGGTAGGTAAGGAGGCTCTCGGACGTGTTATTAACGTTGTAGGCCGTCCTGTTGATGGGCTTGGTCCTGTAAATGCTAAACATTATATGCCTATCCATCGCCCGGCTCCTGCATTTACTGAGCAGGATGTGCGAATCAGCGTTCTGGAAACTGGCGTTAAGGTTATCGATCTTCTTGTTCCGTTCCCCAGAGGCGGTAAGATGGGAATGTTCGGAGGTGCTGGTGTTGGTAAAACCGTTATCATGATGGAAATGATCCATAATATCGCCATGCAACACGGTGGTATTTCGGTGTTCGCCGGTGTGGGCGAAAGAACTCGTGAAGGAAACGACCTCTACCTTGAAATGAAGGAATCAGGGGTTCTTCCAAGAGCCGGTCTTGTTTATGGGCAGATGACAGAACCACCTGGAGCTCGCGCCAGAGTTGCTCTCTCGGCTCTAACCCTCGCCGAGTACTTCCGAGATGTAGAAGGCCAGGACGTGCTTCTCTTCATAGATAACATTTTCAGATTCACTCAGGCAGGAGCAGAGGTATCGGCACTTCTCGGCCGTATGCCATCCGCAGTTGGTTATCAGCCCACATTAGGAACAGACCTAGGAGAACTTCAAGAGCGTATTACATCCACCACTAAGGGATCTATTACTTCTGTTCAGTGCGTTTACGTTCCAGCAGACGACTTAACTGACCCAGCTCCAGCAACGACATTCGCTCACCTTGATGGAACGGTCGTTCTTTCTCGCCAAATTGCAGAGCTCGGTATTTATCCAGCAGTGGATCCGCTTGACTCTACATCACGAATTCTTGACCCCAATATACTTGGTGAAGAACATTATTATACAGCTCGTCGAGTCCAGCAGATTCTGCAGAAGTACAAAGACCTGCAGGATATTATCGCCATTCTCGGTATGGATGAACTTTCTGAAGAAGATAAAATTATCGTTGCTAGAGCAAGAAAGATCCAGAGATTCCTGTCTCAGCCCTTCCATGTGGCTGAAGCCTTCACCGGTACTCCAGGTCGCTATGTGAAGCTGGAAGATACTGTACGCGGATTCAAGGAAATCTGTGAAGGTAAATACGATGATCTGCCAGAACAGGCATTCTACATGGTTGGAACCATCGAGGAGGCCATAGAAAAGGCTCGCCAGTTGGCGGCGGCATAAAGTAAATGAAATGATGCGGGGAAAATATGGCAGATAAAATCTTGTTAGAAATAGTTACACCTGAAAAAAAGGTGGTCAGCGAAGAAGTGGACATTGTGGTTGCCCCTGGAGAATTAGGAGAATTTGGCGCTCTTGTTCGACATGTCCCCTTCCTGACCAAGTTGAAAGTTGGTGAATTGCGCTTCAAAAAGGACGGCGCGGAACGTTACATTGCTATTATGGGAGGATATGCGGAAGTTCTCCCTGATAAGGTAACAATCCTTTCACCTGCTGCCGAAGAAGCAACCGACATTGACGTAATGAGAGCTAGAGCGGCTAAAGAACGGGCAGAGCGACGTCTCAGAGAAGCTAGGGACAGGCTGGAGTTTGCCAGAGCTCAGGCAGCACTTCAGCGTGCATTGGCACGTTTGAAAGTTGCAGAGCGAGGCATGGGTAGAAGCAAATAGTTCGACATAAACATAAACATAATCTTCAAAAACCCTCCTAGCACCTAGGAGGGTTTTTTATTTTTTCACTCCAACACACACCAGTTTTTTAGACTCGATTTTAGAAAAGTCTCGAGCTATGATACCGTTTCGATTAAACGAAATCCTTATCAATTAGAAAGGACACAGATACTATGTGCGGTATTACAGGCTATGTGGGCGAACAAGAGGTTCTTCCCATTCTCGTAGAAGGACTAAAACGGCTTGAATATAGAGGATACGACAGCGCAGGTATCGCTTGCTTCAACTTAAACACAAATAAAATTGTTCGAATAAGATCGGTGGGGAAAATCCTGGAATTAGAAAAAAAGCTCCAGAACATCAAAATAAATGCTACGATTGGTATTGGTCATACTAGGTGGGCTACCCACGGCATCCCAACAGAAAATAACGCCCACCCTCACCGTTCCGGATCATTTGTCGTGGTTCATAATGGAATTATAGAAAACTACCATAGTATCAAAAAAAGCCTTCTAGAAGCCGGTTGCGAATTTACATCCGACACTGATACGGAAGTAATCGTTAAGCTGACAGATTTTTTATGGCACCAAGGAATGAATGAATGGAACGCTTTTTTGGAAACAATTCGTCGGCTTAAAGGAACTTACGCTATTGCTATGATCTGTGAACATCTCCCAGATAGAATATTCATTGCCAGACGTGAAAGCCCTATAGTTATAGGCATTGGTGAAGACGGTAATTACGTAGCATCAGATATTCCAGCTCTACTCCCTTTCACTAACAAAATCGTTTACTTAAATGACGGTGACGTTGCCGAGATTAAAGCCGATACCATAAACATCTACGACATCAATGGTCTGAAGGTTGATCGTTCCATCGAAATAATCAATTGGAGTCCAGCTCTCGCGGAAAAGGGTGGTTATAGACATTTCATGCAGAAAGAAATTTTCGAACAACCGCGAGCTATATCAGACACGATCAAGCCTTACATCCACATGGAAACTGGAACAATCTTCCTTCCCAACGCATCGTATCTTGAAAACATCTTCAAAGATATAGAAAGAATCGTCTTTGTTGCCTGCGGAACATCCTATCACGCCGGCCTTACAGGGAAGTATCTTTTTGAAAAACTTCTTAAAATACCATGCGAGGTTGATGTCGCTTCTGAATTTCGTTATAGACCTGTTTTGCCAAACAAGAAAACGCTTCTTGTAGCCATAAGCCAGTCAGGAGAAACGGCTGACACTAAAGGTGCTGTAAAAATCGCCATAGAAGCTGGAATTCCAACGTGTTCCATTGTAAATGTCTTGGGAAGTAGCCTTTCCCGAATAACCGATGCGGTTATATACACTCACGCCGGTCCTGAAATTGGTGTCGCATCGACAAAGGCCTTTACAGCTCAACTTGCTGCATTAGTAATGATGGCAATTTTTGGAGTACAGATTCGCTACGGAAAAGCTCCAGATGAAAAAATTGTGACAGATCTTTTAGAGATTCCTCACAAAATATCCCAGGTGCTTGGGAAAGCCTCAGAAATTGAAGCATGGGCACGTTCCATCGTAACAGCTCAAACCGTTTTATACCTTGGAAGACATATCTTATTTCCTATCGCTCTCGAAGGAGCTCTTAAGCTCAAAGAGATTTCTTACATCCACGCTGAAGGTTATCCCGCAGGTGAAATGAAACACGGCCCTATAGCTCTAATTGATGAAAAGGTTCCCGTTATATGTCTTGCCCAACGGGGAGCGCTATTTGAAAAAATGAAGAGCAACATAGAAGAAGTAAAAGCAAGAGGCGGCAGAGTCTATCTTATCACGGAAGAAGAACTAGAAAGAGAAGTCAGCGGACTGGCTCACGCTACCTTTTTTGTTCCCTCAACCGATGATCTTCTTAGCCCATTCACTTTCATCATACCCTTACAGCTCCTTGCCTACTACGTTGCTGTAGAAAAAGGGACAGATGTAGATCAACCAAGGAATTTAGCTAAAAGTGTAACAGTAGAGTAATAACATTTTTTGATTTTGTTTTAGTCAACTTTTGGCGAGATCAATCGATCCCCTACTAGAAGAACAGAAAATGGGTATTAAACCATTATAACGCCGGTCAATAGGAGGGAACCATGAAACGGAAAAAGTGTTTATCGGTTTTTCTGTGTATTCTAAGCTTTGGACTGACTTTCGCTACTTATGGAGCGTCAAATGTTGAAGCAATTGAACTCTCAAGCCCCGCCTTTGAAAATGGTGGGAAAATACCGATACAGTATGTAATGCCTGGTGCTGGAGGAAAAAACATTTCCATTCCTCTTATATGGAAAAACGCTCCTGCTGAAGTAAAATCCTTTGCTATTTCAATGGTTGATATCCATCCGGTAGCCAAAAGCTGGGTTCACTGGTTGATCATAAATATTCCGGCAAGTGTAAACTCTCTCCCTGAAGGAGCATCTAGAAGTGCCATGCCTGCTGGATCCAAGGAATTGAAAAACTCCTGGGGGAATATTGGATATGGAGGCCCCCAACCACCCCCAGGAACAGGGGAACACACTTACGTAATTACTATCTACGCTCTAAAGGTGGAATCCCTTGATTTGCCAGTAGAAGCTTCTCTCGATGATTTCCGAAAGGCTATTGAAGGCAAGGTGCTGGATTCTGCATCCATCAGCGGTAAATATGGTCGTTAAAAACTCAAAGGGGGCTTGATAATTAGCCCCCTCTGAGTTTTTAGCCTACAATCCTAACCACTTACTACTTTGCTGGTTTGGCTTCCTTGATTTCCATTACCTTAATGGTATTGGTCGCTTTATCAAGCTGGCCTTTAACCTCTACTTCTTTTCCAGCGTAATTCTTGAGGTCTTTTCCATCCAGCTTGAACTCTTTCTTGTCTTCGGTCTTGATCACGAAATGATCACCAACAGCTTCAACTTTCCCTTTAACCGTCATCTGCTCTCCAGCGGCTTCTTTCTTTTCAGGAGCAGCCTGAGTTTGAGCGGGTGGAGTAGGAGCAGGTTTCTTGGCTTCATCAGCAGCCTGAGCTAATGTAAAAGTAAGTCCCACTGCAACCGCCGTGACAAGACCCATCAAAGCTTGTTTCTTCATAAAGTTTCATCCTCCATTTTATGAGTTTTATCTCATCGGTGCGGCCGTTGATCTAACGACCAACCTTCCCGCTACCGTCGCTTTTTCTTTAGAGCATAGACCATGCCAAGTGGGCATCATACTCTGAAAACCTTGAAAAAATCTGACGTCAGAAAAATTACCTGGTATCACCAATTGCTAATTAGGAACTTAACGTTCTCACAATACAGCAACATGAAGAGAAGATGAAGTTCCCATTTGTTCAGTCTGCTAGACGGACAGGGCCACTGTGTCCCAACCCCGCTACCGAGAGCGACCAGATAGCAATGCGAAGCGATTTGTTGTTAGAAAAAATCCTAGAAAAGCAAAAACGGTCAAAGCGGAGATGACGACATAAAGGACAAGAAGATTCGAATGGGCAAGGACAAAGGTAGCAAGAAGAGGGCCTAAACCATTTCCTGCGAACCTAGCGGAATTAAGAAAGCCGATTCCGGTTCCACCTAACGTCACGGCAAATCTAGCCATAACAAGAGGCATTGTAGCAGCAACAACTCCTGTCTGAAGAGCGCGAATCAGAGTAAAATTCAAAGGGTTATGAGCAAAGAAGAGAAGTATTTGGACCACAGCAGCAGTTACAGAAACCATTCCAATCCCTAAATTTAGACTTTTCCCAGCCATAATGTGACTTATAGCATAATTCCCGACTATAGCTGCTGCCGTATAGCTCATCATTATGAATCCGGCAGTTTTGATGGCTTTTTGTCCTGAAATCCCAAAACCATCAAGTATATAAGGAAGAATGCTCGGCAAAAACGTGAGATGAATGGTAGCAACCAAAATAAGTCCCCACCCCCATAAAACAGCTCCATAGGTCTTGGGTTTAGACTGAGGAGTGTCGATGGGTGTAAGGTTATTTACGTTCACGTCTGGAACTGTAAATTGACACAAAATAATGGAAGCAACTATGAGCAAAAATGAAAATACAAAGGGGCTTCTATAACCAAGATGAGCTGCAAGGTAGGCACCCACGGGAGGACCTATGAGCTGACCGGAGGTCATGGATATTTGATAAAAACCAAGGTTTTGTAAAAGATGCTCCTTGGACGAAATTCTGGACATCATGAATAGCCCAATAGTCGATGCTCCCCCGAGAATTCCTTGCATGAGACGAAGAACCAGGATTGTCGGAAGGTTTGTAGCAAACCCCATCAGAAGAAACACCACAGCATTGCAACAGAAAGCCATCTGAAAAAGTAACTTTGGCCTAATCTTTACTGTAAGGCTTCCCCAGAATGGAGCAGCAATAGCGGCCAGGAACGAGTTAAGCCCCATAATAAGACCGATCCAGATAATAGTCTGAGAATAACTGTAAGGGCTAATGTGAATGATATAGAAAGGCATAAAGGACATAACCACATTGAAGCAAAAAGCTAAACCGAACTGGGATAATGCAATAGGCGCAGCCCCCTGTGATCTCCTTCCAATCGAAGCTAACCGTTTGAACAATGAGACCGTTTCCATTGTCATGATTTTTTATTTCCCAAACAATAATCAAACGCTCTAACAATAACATAGGTCGAAAACTTCACCGTAACTACCCAAACATATACCACACTGTAAGTGTTTTATGACTTCTTCTTTTTCCTGTCAGCGAGAGAAATAACTTTATCGGGTTTGGTAGTACCGTTTTTCTTTTCTTCTAGCTCTAAGAATTCTTCCTCTTTGCTTTCCTCTTCCCCAGCCCCAGATCCGGATTCATCTTCCTCTGCTTCCCCCAATTCGTCAGGGGGTGCTACGACAGGCATAATTCTTATAGGACGACCGCCCATGGTAAATTCATCGCCGTTAATATAAGCTTCTCTCAAAATCCAGGTAACAACAATCATCGGAATTTGAAGAACAAGCATTTTCACTTGAAACCACCCAGGCTTGACATCTGGAGTAATCGCCTCAATACGGGCGAAAAATGCCGGCTGATTTTCTACATAAACAAGAACCACATCACCTTCTCGAGCCATACCAACTCCCTCTCACAGAAGTCCCTGAAAAATTTTTCATGCTTCACTCACTTTTTTATCACGTCTTGCATTAAAGATTCAAAAGATTTAGATTGTCTGACCTTCAGTAGAAACGAAAAAGATCATGGAAATTAGAGGAGTTAAAACCTGAAAAATGTTGATGGAACTTCATCATGCTGGTCAAGCAGTAGCCGATCATGCAAAAGAAACTCTTATAATTGTGGCTTTTTCTCTGTGCTACATAGGGATGATCCTTGGAAGATTTCCACGGCTTAAACTCGACAGAACAGGCATAGCTCTGCTCTGTGCGCTCCTTCTGCTAGGAAGTAAAGCAGTCTCTGAAAAAGAGGCTCTTAGGGCTCTCGACATTCCGACTCTTGCCTTGCTGTTTGGCCTTATGGTTGTCTCTGTTCAATTACGCCTTGGCGGGTTTTATACCAAAATTACTATCGCATTCGCCCGGTTGCATCTATCCCCGCCTTTCCTCTTATTGGGCATAATGGTCAGCATGGGATTTCTCTCGGCTGTCTTTACAAACGACGTGATTTGCCTTGCAACATCTCCTGTAATTATTGGCATCTGCCGCCGAAAAGGTATTGATCCTCTACCCTACCTGCTAGGCCTTGCCTGTGCATCAAACATAGGGTCAGCACTAACTCTCATAGGCAACCCTCAAAACATGCTAATAGCTCAGACATTACACCTTCCTTTTGCTCGATATATTGTAAAAGCCTTCCCGGTAGTGCTAGTGTCCCTCGTTGCTAGCTGGGCTATTATAGCCAGTCGATGGAAGGGAAAATGGCTTCTTCCTGAAGATCCTTCTGTATCCCTTGATGAATCGCTCTTTAACCCTTTTGACCGATGGCAAACAACAAAAGGCTTGATAATTGCCGTTCTGCTCATGGTTCTTTTCCTGGGTGAATGGTGGCCTCGAGAGTTGTGCGCTCTTGCTGCAGCAGGAGTTCTGCTGACAAGCAGACGTTTTCGATCCTGCGATATTCTCAGCCTTGTGGATTGGCAACTTCTCGTGCTCTTTATAAGTCTTTTCGTAATAAACGACGCCTTGTACAGGACTGGCTTTCCCCAGAGCGCCGTAATAAGCCTCGGCAAACTAGGAATAGATCTGCATCATTCGGATATGATCTTCGGCATTTCTGTGGTTCTTAGCAACGTGGTTTCTAACGTGCCGGCTGTCATGCTGCTTCTTCCCTGGGTAAAACTCCCGGAAACGGGCTATCTTCTGGCTATAGCCAGTACTTTCGCAGGAAATCTCCTGATCGGAGGAAGCATAGCCAACATCATAGTAGTAGATCAGGCTGCTCGAGCCGGCATAACAATCTCATGGCGGGAGCATGCAAAGGTGGGGGTGCCTGTAACTCTTACAACACTTGCCATCACCGAAGTTATTATGCTCTTACACCGCCTATGATGGTTTTTCCTTGGAATGTATTTTCGATTATGTCTAGAATAGCGCTACTTTTCTAAACCATGCGGGAGTTAAAAAAATGGTAGAAGCGACCTGGTTGTTTTTATTTGGGGGAGGCACCCCACCGCCAGGATATTCCTCGGCACTTCGTGCCTCGGAATGACAGGAAGGATGTGCCTCGGAATGACAAGGAGAAGGTAAGCTGTCACCCCGAACGAATTGAGGGGTCACCGCCGTAGCCGAAGCCCCTACCAGTAAGCCCGTGATTGGTGTAATTTGTAGGTAATTTCGGGTAATCCCACTGTGGGAGGGATTTTGAGAAAAGTTATTCAGGAGGGGAAAATGACAAGAGATCCGCTTTTTAAACCTATTCTTATTCATAATCTTGAAGTGCGAAACCGTATTCTCATGCCAGCCATGCACCTGAATATGGCTAAGAATTTTGTTGTAACCGATCGAATCGTAGCCTTCTACGAGGAAAGGGCTAAAGGAGGCGCAGGACTAATTACGGTTGGTTTTGCTACAATTGATGGGTACTCAGGTCCTCCTGGACACATTGGCGCTCACAAGGATGAGTTTATACCAGGCCTGAAAAACCTTGCTTCAGCCATAAAACGCCATGGAGCCCGTGCTGCCGTTCAGTTAAACCATGCAGGAAGATATAATCTCTCTGTTTTCCTTGGCGGCAAGCAACCCGTAGCTCCATCACCTATTCCTTCAAGGCTGACAAAGGAAACTCCCAGAGAAATGACCATTGAAGAAATTAAAACCACCATTGCCAGATTTGCCGATGCGGCAAGACGAGTTAGAGAAGCCGGTTTTGATGCCGTGGAAATACTCAGCGGAACCGGCTATCTTATCAGCGAGTTTCTCTCGCCCCTAACAAACCAGCGAACGGACGAATACGGAGGATCTTTGGAAAACCGTATGCGCTTCGGTATTGAAGTCGTTCAGTCTGTTCGGAAAGCCGTAGGAGACGATTTCCCAATACTTGTCCGCGTCAACGGTAACGATCTTATGCCAGGGGGCATATCCCGAGAAGAACTTACAGAATATGTAAAGCGTATTATAGATGTCGGTGCAAATGCCATAAACGTAAACGTAGGGTGGCATGAAGCTAGAGTGCCACAAATTATCGCTGAGGTACCACGAGGAGCCTATGCCTATCTGGCTAGATATTTCAAGGAGTTATTTTCTGTGCCGGTAATCGCTGGCCACCGTATAAACGATCCTCACACCGCCAGGGAACTAATCGGAAATCATCTATGCGACATGGTCGCAATGGGGCGAGCTCTTATAGCCGATCCATTCCTTCC
>Ga0068707_1000115_pt1 | contig 42028 bp, 36 predicted proteins | sample YNPNPMetaG_FD_66600 | JGI IMG/M metagenome (GOLD analysis project Ga0068707, IMG submission 66600) | Anoxygenic and chlorotrophic microbial mat microbial communities from Yellowstone National Park, USA - YNP NP MetaG | ecosystem: Environmental > Aquatic > Thermal springs > Hot (42-90C) >... | reverse complement strand
CGGACCGATAAGTAGCATCCTCTCAGCAGGCTTGAAACCGCGTGATAGGGTGCGGGAAGTGGAGACGCTCGCAATCGCATCAGCATACTGCTTGTGTCGATAAGGGTTATACAGTCAGTGAACTCAATTAGTTCCAACGATCCGATGCGTCGGAGAAAATCGACGGCCTCGCTACAACAGCCCAGCAGCACGTGTTGGCAGTTGTCAATCATAAGGCCGTTTACCGGGTCGGCGAACGAATAGGCTCTCCCTCCCAAATGGCCGCGCTTTTCGACAAGCACGACCTCGAGCCCCGCCTGAACGAGATAACAAGCACAGGCTAGTCCCGCGACGCCTCCACCTATACACGCCACTCTGGCAGGTATGTTTGTCCTCCTTTCGCTTTACTCATTAGAAAGGCCTTCGCGGCAATAGCAAGCTTTTGGGCTCCGGAGACCGATACTCGGCTTGAGAAGACGTCGTAGTTACGCTTCTCGATTCTGTCGAGGATCGCCGAGTATATCTCGATCATTGCTTGCAGCCCAGGCCTACCCGATTCGTGAATCATCGGCAACAGTGGTCTGGCGGCATTGTAGTAGGTGCGCGCTCTTTGAACTTCGAATTGCATCAGGCGTTGGAATCGATCGTCAAGGACGCCATTGGACAGGTCGTCAGGGGTATAGCGGAATGCATCGAGGTCCTCTCTCGGTAAGTAAATGCGACCCATCAAGGCGTCTTCCTTCGCATCACGCAGAATATTGGTAAGCTGGAACGCAATGCCGCAGTATTCGGCGTATTTCCTGGCTTCATCGTCGTCGAATCCCAGCACGTGGATGCAGACGATGCCGACCACCGACGCGACCTTGTAGCAGTATCTGTAGAGCTGGTCAAACGTGGCATAGCGGTGGACGCTGATGTCCATTGACGCTCCGTCGATAAGCTCGTGGAAATAGATGCGCGGTATGTTGTAACGCCTGACGGTGTCGTGAAAAGCCGGAAGTATCAAGCTCTCGCCGTAGCGAGACTCCATAGCTTCCTCGAGTGCCTCGTGCCAGCATTCGAGAAGGTCAGCTCTGTTGCCGTCGAAGTCGGATTCGTCGGCAACGTCGTCGCAATAACGCATAAAAGCATAAATGGCGCACATCGCATCGCGCTTTTCGCGAGGCAGAACCAAGAACGAGTAGTAGAAGTTTTCGGCACGCCTGCGAGCGATCTCTCTGCAATATGTGTAGGACCTAGCCAGTAAGTCGGTTGAGGTTTCCATTACCAGACACCCGTTTTTCTGGTAGCGATGTGCCTTAGAGCCCATCTAGCGAAGATTGCCAGTTTTGCGGTTCTGGAGAGCTTAATCCGCCTGCTAAATACCTGATATTGTCTACGCTCGATTAATCCGAGCATCGCAAGCCCGCCCTGGGTGAACAGAGCGATATCAACCGCCACCTCAGGCGGAACAAGTTGAGACAGGGCCTTTCCGCGCTCAAAGAATTCCCGGGTTCTCGATATCTCAAACCGCAGTAGCTCACAAAAAGCAGCATTGCGGATACCCTGGGCAAGCTCGTGCTCCGAGTAGCCGAAGCGCCCCATGTCCTCGGTTGGTATGTAGACGCGGCCGCGAGCAAAGTCGGAATGTATGTCCTGCCAGAAGTTGGTAAGTTGAAGCGCTGTGCAGGTGGCATCGGACATCGAACAACGAACCGGGTCTTCGTAGCCGAGCATCTTCAGTACGAGCCTGCATACAGGATTGGCAGAGCGTGAGCAGTAGCCCAAGAGGTCGTCAAACGTGGCGTATCGTCGTACGGTTTGGTCCTGGACGAATGCGTCGATGAGGTCCAAAAAGGGCTGCTTGGGCAGACCAAATTCGTCTACAGTATCCCTGAGCGCTCGAAAAACAGGATGACCGGGGCTTCCCGCATAACAAGCTTCGAGCTGCTCTCGCCACCAATCGAGGAGGCGGAGCGAGAGCTGTGGGTCGCCGGTTTCGTCCGCGAGATCGTCGCACACTCGGCAGTAGGCATAGATGTTGTAGATGTGGCTACGCAATCGTCTAGGCATCAGCAGCGAACCAATCGTGAAATTCTCATAATGGGCGCGCGCCAGACGCTCGCAGACGAGATGAGGCACATCGTCGGCAAGGACCGACGGCAGGTAGTTACGGGCTGCCGTTATCACGTCACGGTTAGTGTCCACATTGCGACTCCGCTTGGTTAAACCGCGATCAGTATTGCCCCTCGAAAACAAATAGTAAACTCGCTGCTGCTAGCCGCGAGGCAAAAGTATCAAGAGCGAGTCAAGTTTGCCACTTTCGATTGTCTGGGAACATGCTAGGAAGTAAGGCTCGAGACCTTTGGGAGAGGGGTATGCGAAGCACTTGGCTTTCCTCTCTTGACCTTCCCGGTGACCTGAAGAGGATGTCCATCGGCGATCTCACACGGGTTGCCCACGAGGTAAGGGATCTGATAATAGATGTGGTAAGCTCAAACGGCGGGCATCTGGCTCCGTCATTGGGTGTCGTTGACCTGACGATAGCACTGCTGGCAGTGATGGATTTGCCGACCGACAAGATCATTTGGGACGTCGGGCACCAGTGCTATGCGTATAAGATTCTCACTCAGCGGCTCCATCGCTTTCACACCCTGCGTCAGCAAGGCGGAATCAGCGGCTTTCCGAAGCCCCAGGAGAGCCCCTACGACGCCTTCGCTACTGGTCATGCGAGCACGGCAATTTCAGCCGCCCTGGGAATTGCTTTGGGGAGGAATCTATCCGGCGAAACGTATCGCGTTGCTGCGGTCGTCGGCGACGGTGCCCTGGGAGGCGGTATGGCTTGGGAAGCCATCAATAACGCGGGAGCATCGAAGGCAAACCTTCTTGTAGTACTCAACGACAACAAAATGTCGATCTCCCCAAGCATTGGCGCGCTTGCCGCTCACATCACGCGCCTGCGCACAATGCCGTTTTATCGCACAGTGGAAGACAACGCGGAGCGGCTCTTTGGTTTGTTGCCGATGGGCGGAGGATTGCTAAAAAAAGCTGCCCAAACCCTCAAACGAGGTTTGACTAACTGGATATCACCAACCAGCGGATGCATATTCGAAGCACTGGGGTTCCATTATCTTGGACCCATTGACGGTCACGACTTGGGGCAACTGCGCAAGGTTATCGCACAGGCTTTAGAACTCAGCGGCCCGGTGCTTCTACACGTGGTGACGACTAAAGGTAAGGGCTACTTCCCCGCTGAACACAATGCGCGCCACTATCACGGCATAGGACCATTCAACTCTTCCAACGGTAAGGTGTCCGAAAAGGGGCGGATTACTTACACCGACGTGTCCGGTGGAACTCTGATGAGGCTTGCCCGACGTGACCCGCGGATTGTGGTGGTGACTGCGGCGATGCCGGATGGCACCGGCCTCACTCGATTTGCCAAAAAGTATCCGACGCGCTTTTTCAACGTGGGAATAGCTGAGCAACACGCTGTGACCTTTGCGGCCGGGCTGGCAACGGCGGGACAGAAACCGGTTGTTGCGATCTACTCAACGTTCATGCAGCGCGCCTACGATCAGATCGTGCACGACGTGTGCCTACAAAACTTGCCGGTGGTGCTGGCGCTGGACCGCGGTGGGATAGTGGGCGAAGACGGCCCTACTCACCACGGGGCGTTTGACCTATCGTATCTCCGCCACATCCCCAACCTGACGATTATGGCTCCCAGGGACGCAGCCGAGATGGGTGATATGCTCTTCACAGCGGTGACGATGAATTGCCCTACGGCGATTCGCTACCCGCGAGGCACGGCTGTCGGGAATCGAAGGCTGCCGCTGCGCTCGATCCCGATCGGACGAGCGGAGGCACTGCGCGAAGGCCGACACGTCGCCCTAGTCGCTATTGGGACATCGGTGAACCCAGCCCTGGAAGCGGCTCGGGAGCTGGAGCTAATGGGCATCGAAGCAACGATGATCAATGCACGATTCGCCAAACCGCTGGACGACAACACCATCTGCAAAGCCATCGCCGATTGTAGGGCTGCGGTGCTGATTGAGGAGAATACGTGCGTGGGAGGCTTCGTCGGCGCGGTGCTTGAGTCCATGGCAAGTCAGGGTGTACGCGAAGCACGGATAGAGATAGTGGCTCTGCCCGACTCGTTTATAGAGCACGGCAAGGCCTCAGACCTCAGAATGCGTTACGGCCTATCAGCGGCGGGTATAGTTGATGCGGCAATTAGGGCGTTAGGCGAGTCTGAAATCAGAGCTAAGAGCAAAGGAGAGTGCTTTGTCATTCGCCAGAGCATCTGAAAGCGTGCGCCGCAAGGCCGACCATGTGAAGATAGCCCTCGAAGAAGAAGTGGAATTCGCATCGCTCACAACGGGCTTGAAGCGCTATAAACTCGTTTACGAGGCTCTTCCGGAGATAGACCTAAATGAGGTTGATCTCTCGACCACCCTTCTGGGAAAGCATCTGCAAATGCCATTAATAATATCGCCCATCACGGGCGGGACGCCTGACGCGGCACGCATAAACCGGGTGCTGGCCGAGGCGGCGCAGCAATTTGGCCTAGCGATGGGTGTCGGAAGCCAGCGCGTGGCGCTGGAAGAACCCGATGTAGCCTACTCGTTCCAAGTACGCAAGGAGACGCCCGATATACTTCTTTTCGCCAACTTGGGCGCGATACAACTCAACAACGACCACGGGCTGGAAGGGTGCCGAAAAGCTGTGGAGATGATCGACGCCGACGCGCTAATGCTGCACTTGAATCCTCTTCAGGAGTGCGTACAATGGCACGGCAACACCAATTTCCGCAATCTTGCGTCCCAAATAGCTACCGTTTGCGATGGCTTGGAGTATCCAGTAGTGGCGAAGGAGGTTGGTCACGGGATATCCGCTCGATCCGCAAAGCTTTTGGCGGAGGCCGGCGTAGTAGGAATCGATGTTGCAGGCGCAGGCGGCACCTCGTGGGCGAAGGTGGAAAGCTTCAGAGACAAAAGCTCCGCGCTATCGTCACTTGGCACGGCAATGGGTGAGTGGGGCATTCCAACAGCGGAGAGCCTCCTCGCCGTCAAAGAATCCGCGCCGATGGTTACTACAATCGCAAGCGGCGGAATACGCACTGGAACAGACATAGCAAAGTGTTTGGCACTGGGAGCAGATGCGGTGGGAATGGGGCTACCATTGCTTAGATGCGCAGCCAGCTCAGCCGAGGCACTTCACGAGAAGTTGGCACTGCTGCGGGAGGAGCTATCGGTAGTGATGATGTGTGTCGGCTGTCGCAACGTCGCAGAGCTTAGAAACCGCGGTCCAGCCGTCCTAAAAACTGATATCAGTAACCCCTCTTGATCATCCGCACCGTGGTACCGGAATCGAAGTGGTAGCTGACATCGTCCATCACGGCGTTAATGCAGTGAATCCCGCGCCCGCTTTCGAGCATCAGCGCTTCCTCGAAGCTTGGCAGCGCTTCTGGGTCAAACCCAGGGCCGCTGTCGCTGACTGATACGCATAACCGCTCCGGCGTTGCGATGCAACTGACGGTAAAGGAGCTAGCAATGCCCGGCTTCTTGCCATGTTTAATGGCGTTGGCCACAGCTTCCCCCAGGGCAAGGATCACATCGTCCTGCTTTGTTCGGTCAAAGCCCACACCCGCGGCAACGCGGCGAACGCGCTCCCGCGCCTCGCGACAGTTCTCAATCTCGCATGCAAGAGTGAACACATCAATCGCCCATGTTGTGGTAGCGATACCGCACGTACTCGGACTGAACTCGCGCGTGCACTCGGTCTCGACACAGAAGAGATCCAGCAACAGATAGCGATCAAGCATCTCTTGCACTGCGTCGCTTGCCCTAACTAGATGTAATCGCCTGGAGCGCTGTCGAAGCGATGTAGCAGTATCAGCGAGAAGCTCTAGGGTCCTAGGATCTATACTTTCGAGATCACCAAGGTCCAGTGAGACGCAGTGCTCACTGTCCTGAATGAGCCTATCAAAAGCGGAGGCGACCTTGTCGATATTGGCGTCGCATGCCGTCCCGCTCACGCAAAGCGATGGCGAGCTTCCGCGCATATCTACGGCTATACTAATGGGGGTGGCTCCCCGTAATACGCTCACTACGTCAACTACCCTTGCGCTCGTAATAATCGAGACAGTTGACAGGATAGCATCAGAACAGCGGATCGTCAACAGCAATAATGCTAGTTTATGTAGTTTTTGGGGAATTCTTTCTTCTAGCCACAAGGACGAATGTGCCCGGCAGGCCTTAATAGGTTCTTGGTTTCAGCCAGTTACAATAGTTAGGACAGTTACAATAGTTAGGAGCCGGAGGGATAGTCTTTTTCTTCGACCCATCAGAGGCGGCTCAGCATTCCATGAATTCGTCAGTTTGGTCGTAATGGCGCTTACGCAAGACTTAACTAAGTCTTCTATATCACGAAGCGACCGGTTTAACTCCTCCCTAACCTCTTCCACCGAAGTCCAAAAGGACATACGTGGCTTGTCAGCGAATCCTAACCGGGGTTAAAACTTCGACCGACCAGTATATAAGAGTAGCAGGTAGAATTTATGTCTAACAAGGTTGCAAAGTTAACGTTAGATCCCACAGGTAGGAACATTAAATTGGGCGGCAAGACTATGGTCCGCGGACTTAGCTTCTCCGCTACGACAACCTCGCGATTGCTACGCGAAGATGGAACAGACACAATAATTCGCACTCCGGAGAGGCTGCGCGGGTCTGACCTTGCCGGCGACTTCCGCGGAATCAAGCGCGCATTTTATCGCGAATACGTAGACAGCCGAGGACGACATTGGGAAATGGACCAGGTCTCGGTGGAAATTCGCCTATACGCCGACGTATTTGCAATCCGTACGGCGTGTATGTCGGAAGACTCGCTTGTCTCTGAAAATCACTTTAGATTAGAGATTTGCGAGCTGGTGAGAGCAAGGGGCGTGCTGGCCATACACAATTACTGTGATTGGTGGACGCGACCCCTATTTAGCCTCGACGACTTGCCCCGGTCGCAGATGGTACTCTGGCAGACAAATGAGGGAACCTATGGTTGTCTGATCGCATTGGTCGACGGAGGATGCCGAGCGCAGTTAACGGCTAAAGACGGCAAATTAGGGGTGGATCAAGTTCTCTATGATGGTGGACATTGCGAGTGTGAGGCGTTCGCGGTCGTCGGTGGTTTTGGCGATAACCCTTACGAACTGGTGCGGCGTTGCGTGGAACGCGGGATGGACATAACCGGCAGGCCCGGCAAGTTGCGCTGGGAAAAACCGTATCCGGATTTGTTTTCCAAAATCGGCTGGTGCACGTGGGATGCCTTCTATGCCGATGTGACTGAGAGAGGTATTCTAAAAAAGATGCAGGAAGCGAAAAACGCGGGCTTCCCGTTTAGGTGGGTATTGATAGATGACGGTTGGTCTCCGCTTGAAGAGAGGCAACTTGCAGGGTTCGACGCAGACCAAACCAAGTTCCCTCGCGGGCTGAAACCTCTAGTGGACGAGCTAAAAAAATCTTACAAAGTAGAGCAAGTCGGCGTATGGCACACTTTCACCGGCTATTGGCGAGGCATAAGCGAGAAATCCGACGTATACAAGCTCAACCGTGAACACATACTTGAAGGCAAACGAGGAACGCGCATTCCCTATCCCAATGCAGCAAGGGGATTCGGCTTTTGGAACGCTTGGCATTCGCACTTGCGAGAACAGGGAATCGGTTTCGTGAAAGTCGATAATCAAGGCGCAACTTATCACCACACGCAGGGAACAATGCCCGTAAGCGACGCTGGTCGCGGACAGCAATACGCACTCCAATCCTCAGTAGGGCTTAACTTCAACAATCAGGTCATAAACTGCATGTGTATGCTCCCTGAAAACGCTTGGCACTGGGTATCTTCCAACGTTAGCCGCAATAGCGATGATTTTTGGCCGAAGAAAATAGAATCCGGACCGGAGCACGCAAGGCAGAACATATACGCTAATCTACTCTATAACAACTTCGCCTGGCCTGACTGGGATATGTGGTGGAGCTGTCATCCGTTAGCAAAGTATCACGCAGCGATGAGAGCGATTAGTGGCGGGCCTGTTTACGTTAGCGATAGGGTTGGCGAAAGCGATTTCGAGGTTCTTTGGCCTTTGATACTGGCAGATGGCACACTGCTTAGATGCGATGCGCCAGCGCTGCCTACTCGCGATAGCCTCTTTGTCGACCCAAAGAACAACCCGGTGTTGATAAAAGCTTTCAACACTGTCGGTAAGGCAGGAATGCTTCTAGCTATCAATGCAACAGATGGCGAGAAGGCCGTCAGAGGACACATTAAGCCTTCCGATATCGAGGGCATCTATGGCGATAAGTTCGCGATCCGAGAGTATTTCACCGGCGCGGCACGACTGCTTGACATATCGGGGGTTTGGGAAATGGAGCTAGGGCCGTATGAAGCTAGGTTGTTCTCGGTAGTACCGATAGTGGATGGCATAGCAGTAATCGGTCTGGCCAATAAATACGTATCTCCAGCTACGGTGACAAGGTCGGCAAGAACCGCCGGCGGCCTATACATAACACTGGCCGAAGGTGGCAAGTTGGTCTTCTATAGCGAAAAAAAGTAGCCGCCTGTTCGATATACGAGGACAAACTTAACTTCAGGCAGGAAGACGGTTGGGTAGAGGTGGACGTGCCAAATGCTACCAGTATTGACGTGTTTGTCGGACTAAGCTGATTTGAAAACTTGGACCGCCGCACGCTCGACGTGTTGGCTGCCGTCTAGAACGTGGAAAGAGAGAACCTGGAATGATGTCATTTCACTCTCTTGAGGAAGCCTTTTGGGTTGTAGGTGAGCACATAACGCTCGCGAGCGCGGTCGATCTCGAACTCGTCGTGTGTTTTCAAGAACTCCTCGACCGCTGCGAGCGGACCGTCGGATTCCATACCTAGGCCGTCGCCGGCCTCGAATAGATCTACGATGCCGTCCTCGACAATGAAGTAGCTGCCCACTGACACCATCGGAGCGTAAGCCTCGAGGTCTTTGAGAACGTGCGTTTTGACGTGGTCGCCGTCGTGGAGGATCAGCACTCGCTTACCTTGGCACTGCTTCTTAACTTGCTCGACGACGGGCTCGGAGGCGCTCTCTCCGGTAATCTCGACGATGCGGTCGTGCCTGGCCGAGTACTTCGACCGGTCAATGTCCACGGAAACCACAATGCCCTGGCCAAGGAGATCGAGAATGTGGGCGAAAAAGAGGGTTGTGCCGCCCTCATAGCTGCCGATCTCGACGATCACATCCGGCTTCACATCGTAGATGATCTCCTGATAAATCCAGGCATCAAGCGGGTTCTTCAGGGCACGAACGCCCATCCACTTGCAGTCCTGGAAGATTACGTCTTTCTGATGGAATATCAGCCACTCGGCGAGCGTCATCCTGAACCTGTCGAGGTAGTCGGCTTTTGAGTCACAGACGTTCCGCGAGGGCTGACGCGCCGGAGCATCGCCGAATAGGTTTCTGAGTGTCTTGGTAAGTTTGGACATAGGAAAAACATCCCTCTTCTATCGATCTCGATTCCCCCCTCACGCCAACCCTCTACCACCATGGGCCAGGGCGTGTTGAGGTCCCGATACGTGGGAAAGGAAGGCTCTGCTAGGGACGCAACTTCTTCTTGATATGCTTCTTGAGCATCGCCACCCAGGGTGGCGTAAGGAGTGCCTTGAACTGCCGCCAGTTCCAGCCCTCAATGTAATACCATTGTCTCTTCCACTCGATTATACGGGATAGAAACACATCGTTTACATCTGCTGAACCCTTGAAACCGACGCCGAATACCGTGTGGGGAAATTCAGGGTCCCCGGCAAAATCGACGTAGCTGCGATCGAACTTCCTGAGCAGGCTCTTGAACGCTTCAGGGGTAAAGCGCCAGTAGTCGTAGGGATATTCGTGGATAGGAAAATCCATCACCGAGCTGATGAGCACCGTTCCTTGGGACTTGGTGATGCGATGAGCCTCGTCCATCGCCACATGAGGGTACTCGACGTGCTCCAGGGTGTCCAAGATAAGTACAGTACCGGCGATGGCATCGGGAAGCTCGATGTGGTGGAGATCTAGGACCTTGTCCACTCCCAAGCCCTCTCGCATATCGCAGCCTACGTATTCCTTGCCACCAAATATCGGCCGCAGATCCGCGAAGCCTTCCTGACCCGGAACTTGAAGCGAGCCGAACTCGTAAATAGGCTCTCGAATTGGTAGGGTTTCGGCGACTATCCTAACCAAGTGCTTAATCGATTCACGCAAGTGACATCTCCCATACGTTGACAGCCTTGTATTGTGTTAGATCGATAGGCTTGGTGTGAGCGGCAACCAGTGCTAGAGGCACTTTAGATATAGTCACGCCGGACAAACCAACCATTATGCCGTTCTCCCCATCTAATAACCGCTCTACAGCCGCCCGCCCAAGCTCACGAGCGAGAAGCCTGTCGCGGAAGCTCGGGTTTCCGCCCCGTTGCGAGTGCCCGAGTGCGGTAACGCGCGTCCGTCGACCGGTAAGTTGGCTCATTCTCTCCGATATATCCCACGTTCCTTGCATTTCACACAGCACTACCAAGCCATGGGTGGCGCCTTCATCCATTCGATTCTTGATGTGAGCGGAGGCCGCCTCGACACTGAACGGGACCTCAGGGACGCAGACCGCGTCAGCACCCACGGCGTAGGCCGTTGCGATAGCGATATGGCCCGTGGTGCCCCCGCAGGTTTCCAGAACGAAGAGCCTACCAGGCAAAGCCTCGGCAGTATCAACAATGTCGTTCGCCAGCATGACCGCCTTATTGACGGCTGTGTCGAATCCGATCGTGGCGTCAGTACCGAAAACGTCGTTATCAATGGTGCACGGAACGCCAACCACCGGTGCACCGACGGAAGCAAGCAACGCAGCTCCGGCCAGAGACCCCTCGCCTCCCAAAACGACCAGCGCATCGATCCCACAGCACTTGAGGGCATCAGGTCCCATTGTCCTCAGCCGATCTTTTAGCTCATCGCTGCCACGCGAAGTACCTAGAAACGTACCTCCGCGTCTGCCCAGGCCGGCGATCTCGCCTGCGATTGGTATCGAGTTGCCCTCCACAAGTCCGCGGAAACCTCCAATAATTCCGCGAGCCCCAATGCCTTTCATCTCTGCCGCGCGTGCGATGGCTACGACGCAGGCGTTCATTCCGGGCGAATCGCCGCCACTTGTCAGGACTCCTATCGTGTGCATGCGCTCGATATCTCTCCCGTTGAGAGTTCGCCAGGATGCGTGATGTTACCTTTAAGGGAGGGTGTGATACAAGTACAAAAAAGAATCCCGCCTGCTGTCCGCCGGCGGGCCGCTTGGGTTGGTCCCATTGCGAGTATAAGCCACAACACTTTAGGAAGGAGAAAAAGAAGAGTCTTTTCCTAGTAGTAATACTTGCAAGAATCGTGCCAAACTGTAGGGTTGCGGCAGAAACAGGCCCATGAAAAAAGAAACCCCGCCTGGCTATCTGCCGGCGGGTGCTTGAGGTGCTACCTCTTCGCGAGTAAGCCACAACACTTAGGAAGGAGAAAAAGAAGAGTCTTTTTCCGGTAGAACTACCTGCAAGTTTCGTGCCAAAACGAGCGTTTGGCATGTAATAATGCTAAGATTGTTGGCGCGCAAGACCATCTGAGCTCATATGGGAAAGAAGAAACCCCGCCCCAGATGCTTGGAGCGGGGTCCTATTGTCAGAATCAGTCACATTCTAACAGGAAGGAGAAAGAGAAACTTGATCCAGGTAATGATGCCTGCAAGAAGCGTGCCAAACTGAGCGGCAGCCTGCAAAAAACCTGAAAAAAGTGCGTGTAGGCAGAGCAGTGAAGAAAACGAGACCTAGTACAAGAAGAAACCCGCTCCGTGTCTGGAAGCAGGCCGCATGTCGCAAGCGGTCTTACAACACAGTATGGAAGGAGAAAAAGATGCTTAGTTTCCAAATGGATGAGCTGCAAGAACCGTGCCAATTGATGGGGTTCGGCGGAATATTCACACTAGGCGGCAGCGGCGCCTCGTGGAATGATCACATGAATGGTGTCAGGAGGAAGACACATGGATTCAGCGAAGACCAAGGCGTTCGTATGCGGCCTTCTGTTCTGCCTGATCGTGGCGCTGCTGGCAACTGGGATCGTCCAGATTCAGAATAGACAGAAGCCCCAGACGCCCAACAACACGACCGCCATCCAGAAGCTGGAGGCGCTCGAAAAGGCCGCTGGGAAGTCGCCAATCTCCTCGAAGCTCTTGGACAGCCAGAAGGCCGCGCAGGAAAAAAGCGGCGAAGCGGATCGCCTGACTGGTAATTAGTAAGGCGCCGGCGGCCTCCTTGCAGGATACCTTGAGGCACAGCGCAGCTCTACTATTTACGTCATCTCATCTTCCACAACGTGACTTCTTGAAGCGTTTCAGTTCTGCGGGAATACGTCATCTCGAGCGGAACGCGAGCGGAGTCGAGTCACTTCCTGTCGTGATGCATTCCGGTCGAAACAGCGGATTCCTCCACTTCGGTCGGAATGACAATACCGCGAAACTGAACAGTCTCATCTTCTCACCTCCCTTGACCTCGTCCGTCATCCGGTCTATACTATGCCGTCAGTGGCAAAGACCGAATCATCAGGAGTGAAGAAGTGGCTGATAAGAAAGAGATAAGATGGGGACTGATAGGCTACGGTGGGGCGTTCGGAATGGGCAAGGCCCATGGGTCGTGGATCAATGCGTGCCAGGGAATGAGAACGGTTGCCGTCTGCGATGCTGACCCCGAGCGTGCCAAGACGGCAGAGCAGGAACTTCCAGGAGTAACCACCTACACCAACTACAAAGAATTGCTCAAGAACCCTGACGTGGACTGTGTGGTGAACATACTTCCGCACAATCTGCACTACTCGGTCACAATGGATTGCCTTGCAGCCGGCAAAGGCGTAGTGCTCGAAAAGCCCATGTGCATAACCACCGAGGAAGCGACGGAAATGATCGAGCTCGCCAAGAAACAAGGCGTGCTGCTCACTGTCTTCCACAACCGGCGTCACGACGGCGACTACATGGCCGTAAAGGAAATCATCGACAAGGGCGTCATCGGCGAGATTTATCGGATCGAGGCGTTCATGGGCGGATGGGGTCACCCAGGAACATGGTGGAGGTCGAGCAAGGAAATCTCGGGCGGTAACTTTTATGACTGGGGCGCACACCTGGTAGACTGGGTGCTCAACTTTATGTCGGGCAAAAAGATCGCCAACGTGACCGGTTTCTTTTTTAAGAAAGTCTGGATGGACGTCACAAATGAGGATGAGACTCAGGGCATAATTCGATTCAAGGACGGTGCGTACGCTGACGTCACGGTGTCCTCCATCGCACGAGCCGGCAAGCCTCGCTGGCGTATATTGGGGACCAAGGGCGCGATAATCGACCACTGGGACGGCAAGTTCAAGGTGTATGTCGAACACGAGGGTTACCCGGCTGAGATGGAGATCAAATACAAGCCGAGCACTTGGGAGGAGTGGTATCCGAACCTAGCTGCGCACCTGTTGGAGGGCAAAGAACTCGAGGTCAAGCCCGAAGAGGCGCGGCGCGTGATAATGGTGATCGACTACGCAGAGCGATCCGCAAAGGCCGGAGTTTCGATGGAGACGCCTTTCGAGTAGGCAAGACAGTCGTCGGGACCCCCAGTCTGTTTCGAGCCGCTGCTGCTTGGGAATCCTGCATTACGCAGGATATCCAGGAGGTGAGCATATGCCAATCGATCCAGTGTGCGGAATGGTGGTTCCGGAAGAGCACGCGGCAGTGTGCACCGAGTATCGGAATAAGCATTTCTGTTTCTGTAGCGAGGAGTGCAAAGAAGAGTTCGACATGGACCCGGACATGTACAGTACCGAGCCCGGCGACGTCTACGAGGAAGAAGAGATGATGTAGTCACCAGAACCAGAATGTGCCCCGGAGCAAAGCTCAAGGTCCGGGGCACTTGGCATTTTTAGGGCCGGGGATCACCGGTGGGCAAAAAGTCGTCTTGATAAATGGCACCTCTGCGTGGTAGAATTAGGTGCGCGGAGAGGTGGCTGAGTGGTCGAAAGCGATCGCCTGCTAAGTGATTGAGCGGGGACAACCCGCTCCCCGGGTTCGAATCCCGGCCTCTCCGCCATTTTGTTGGCTGTCTACGCAGCCACCTCTCTTCAAGACCCTAAGCTTTCCACCATCAAGGCTGCTGCGACAGGAGCAAGCTGCCGAAAATGATAATACCGGCTGTCATGTTTAACTATTTCGACGCGAGACTTACTTATCGAACTCGGACCGCTTTGGTGGTTGCCTTCGTACTGCTGTCGCGCGCCGGTATGACAGCAGAAGCCGTTAACGCACGGGACTACGCCGCGCTTCGCAAGAGCATATCGGCAATATCTTTGGAAGACGCCCGCAGAAATCCGGCTGGTAACATAGGACGAGTAGTGGAGGTAAGGGGAACCGTTTCGGGCATCTCTCGTAATGGCTCGCAGATCAGTCTCATCCTCAGCCCAAAGACAGGGTCATCTGTCGTCGTAAGCGCCAGTAAAACGCCTACGGACAATCCCGGCGTTGATCTTGCGTGCCTGGTAAGAGTCGGCGAGGGATCAACGTGCTCCCTCACCGACCTGAGATTGTTGGCGTATACTTACGACGTCGATCTGCGGCGGCTGGAGGAAGCTTGGTCAGCAAATGCCCGAGCTGCAGATAAGCCGACTTCTGCGCAAAAGCCTACCTACAGCCATTCGACTAATAATTCGAAAACCCGCTATATAAGCGTGGGTGAACTTGTGCGTACTTACAGAAATGCCGTGAAGGGCTTCAATCGGAGACTCTCGGAGAGCGAGGCGGACACGATCGCACGCAGCATTTTAGCTTTTAGCAGCCGGTATCAAGTGGATCCTAGGTTAGTGTGTGCCGTTATCTTAGCAGAGTCGCATTTCCGGATCAATGCCACCTCCCGCTGTGGCGCGATGGGACTTGGCCAGCTAATGCCGTCCACGGCTGCTGGGCTGGGCGTAGACAACGCCTACGATCCCGTTTCCAACATCTACGGATCGGTTCGTTACATCCGTGGCATGCTGGATAGAATGGCCGGCGCCAAAGGGTGGAACAACCTTACTTGGGGCGACTTGGCTTTGGCGCTTGCCGCCTACAACGCTGGTCCCGGCGCCGTTAGGAAACATGGCGGCATCCCTCCATATCGCGAGACCCGCAACTATGTCAAGCGCGTAGTTTCGATCTACAAACAGCTCTGCGGAGTGAAGTAGTGGGTGGAGTTCACGTGTTGCTGGGAGCGGCAGTCGGCAGCCTATGTCGCAGCAAGGGTTCAGCGCTTCTCGCTGGATTAGCATCTCACTTTGTCGCCGATTCAATACCCCATCGCGACTGTAGCGTGACGCTAGATACCGCTATTGCAGCGGCATCCCTTGCGGGGGTTGCTCTGTGGAAGGGCACGGATTCGGCAGAATTTTGGGGAGGTTTCGGCGGAATACTGCCTGACGCAGAACACGCGCTTACAGAACTGGGGCTTATCACCCAAGAACAAGAAGTTTTCCCCACCCACAACGTCAAGCTGGATATGCACGGTCCCGACAGCGGCGAGTTTGTATCACAGGTTATAGCGGGGATTGCCTCGATCTTGCTGCTGGCCCTCAAGGGCACCGTTGGCATACATCGTGGCGACCCTGGGTATATGCAGCGGAATGCATCACGGCAACGTTGTCATGCGTCTGATTAAAGCGTAAGATATCCACGAAGACACGACACCCAAGCGAGGGACGAAATGAAGACTGCAAAGTTTGTGTTCGCACTTGTAGCCGCGCTGTGCGGGCCGGTAATCGCGCAAGATAAGCCACCGGTCGATATTCCACTCTACCCGGGCGGAGAAACAATTCTAGAAATCAATCTCACCAACGAAGAGCTTTTGCCAACGATAAAAGCATCCCTGCCTTTTCTTGCCGGCAGAAGCCCAATGATCGACAAGATAGATCCAGAGGCCGTTGCAGAGGTTCTGAAGGACATTAAGCGCGCGCAATTAGTTCAGCTAGAAGTAAGTAAGAAGACTGCCCTGCAGAGTCTGACGAACTACTATGCGAGGAACGTCCCTAAAGGCAAGTGGAGCCGGGTGTTCTGGCAATCGCTGCCGGATGGCGGCGCAATGGCAATTTACACTCGCGAAGACGCGGAAGGCATCTATGGTTTTCGGACACGAAGCGCGGTATCGGCCGGCAAGGCCGTAACGCGAGTTGAGGTAGCGAAGATTGATGGCAAGATCGACTTCGCCAAGCTCCTGGAAATAGGCCTAAAGTTGTCTGGCTCGCAATAAGTGGGCTTAGCTGCTCCGGAAAAAAGGCCGCACGATCACGTTTTAGGATCCCGCGGCCAGAACGGAGGATTGGAGTTGCTGCGCTAGATATCAACGCGTATCCGAACTTGCCTCGACTAAGTTGACCAGATTGCTATGCGTCAGAAGTCGTTCTTCACGGCGGCCTAGACTTGTTCCTGGAACAGTGCTGTACTGAGGTAACGTTCCCCGGTATCGGGAAGCACCACTACAATGAGCTTACCCTTGCTCTCGGGCCTTTTAGCCACCTGGATAGCCGCAAAGGCAGCAGCGCCAGAAGAGATGCCGACGAGCAATCCCTCGACGCGCGCTAGTGTGCGAGCTGTCTCGAATGCCTCTTCGTTACGAACCGTGACGATTTCACTAATAATGCTAAAGTTGAGCACATCAGGGCAAAAACCGGCCCCGATGCCCTGAATTTTATGTGGCCCCGGCTGACCTCCCGAGAGCACAGGTGAATCGGCCGGCTCTACGGCAACCACTTTCAGCGCGGGGTTGCGTTCGCGTATTATCTCACCGACTCCTGTGATGGTGCCTCCAGTCCCCACGCCGCCTACTAATATGTCGACTCTACCGTCGGTGTCGCGCCATATCTCTTCGGCGGTAGTCTTGCGGTGAATCTCGGGATTTGCTGGGTTTTTGAATTGCTGCGGGATGAACGAGTTCGGAATCTCGGCTGCCAGCTCCTCAGCCTTGCGAATCGCACCTTTCATGCCCTCAGCACCCGGAGTGAGCACAAGCTCGGCGCCGTATGCTGCCAACAGCATCCGACGCTCTATGCTCATAGTATCCGGCATAGTGAGTATTAGTCGATAACCCTTAGCTGCGGCTACGAGGGCAAGCGCGATGCCGGTATTACCGCTGGTAGGCTCGATGATCACGGAATCTGGCTTGAGGATACCTCGCTCCTCTGCATCTTGGATCATTGCAAATCCAATCCTGTCCTTAACGCTCCCGCCAGGATTAAAAGATTCCAATTTGGCGACAATCTCAGCTTCCAGGCCTTCGGTGACTTTATTTAGTCTAAGCAGAGGTGTATTACCGATGAGTTCGACAACATTGCCGGCTATCTTAGCCATCTGACGCAACCTCCAGTTTAGTATACCGGTCGATTTAGTGGCATTATACCCCGTTTGGCTTTTGAGGTCAACAGCTCGGGAGAGATAATTGCCATTTTGCGCTCTGTGTAGTCAAGTCCCAGCTTACCTTTCAACCTGTCGTCAAACCTACTGTCCGCAGAGCGACCTTCTCACTTGGTCAATTATTAACCTCAAGCATCGCGAGACAAGGCTACGCCGCCTGCAGGCGTAAAACGCATCTGAGACGTACTTAGGAGATTACAGCGAAGATTACAGCGCGTATCTGGATGCTGGAGGATGCTATATCGAGTAGCAGGAAAAATAAAAAAGTGGGATCAGATGTAGTACATGCCGACCATTTGCGATTCCTTGGAACGTTGATTGTCGGCAAGTTCGGCGAGAGTCGTGTTTGCGAAGACGCCGCGCAAAGCCTCGTTGGCTTCGTCGAACAAGTCCTTCAAGGCACAAGACTGCGGGTCGAAGCAGCAGCTAGGCACGTCAACGCAGTCGGCAATATCCAGCGGTCCCTCTAAGGACTCGACAATTTCGGCAAGGGTGATTTGCCGGGGATCGCGCGACAACACGTAACCACCCTTAGCGCCTCGTGTAGCGTGGACGAGTCCGGCTTTGCGAAGCGTAAGCATAAGCTGTTCAAGGTAGGAGCACGGCAGGCTTTGCTTCTCCGCGATCTCCTTGGTCATGACAGGCTCTTCTCCCTCGTGAAGAGCGAGCACCAACATCGCCCTTAGACCATATCTCGATCGTGTGGAAAGCTTCACCCGAGACTACCTCCGCGCACCACCAAGCAAGTCAACCGGTCGGTTTACTGGACTATTACCCATTATAGCAGTTCGCAGATCACAAGCCAAGAACGGGATAAGACACCCACCTACCAGAACCGCCAGTAGATTACCACAAAGCACGCGCCGATCATTGCCCACCACAACCACAAGTTGGCGTACCATTTCTGCGTTTCTCCCTTTGGCAGACCGAGCATTGAGCGGTCCCAGAGGCCGTCAGAAGGCTTGCGATTGGCCCACACAAACCCAACCAAAGCGAGGATGACGGACAGACCGACAAGCACCGCAACCGCCGCAGGATCGCGCGCAGCTATCCACGTGACCACCCCGCAGCCGAAAAGCGAGTAAACAAATGCCATAACGCGAGAACTCGCCAGCGATGCAGCAGCTAGGATCACAATCGAGCCCAAGAATACCGCGCCTGCGAAAACCATCGAGTTTTGCAACGTGGGCGGGAGGAAGTGAACGCCGGCGTCCGCAAACATCTGTTTGGCAAAGGTAAACGGCACGGTGAGTATCGAAAGCCATAGACAGGCGACCGCGCCGCGCTCCCTCGCGCCTTTCCACATTGCCCCCGCGAGAAACACTACCACAGCCGGTGCGGCCATCGGAGCCCAAATGTCCTGACAGTATCGGAACATATTCTCCCATTTGGAGACAGCAATCGAGAAAACCGCGCCGATAAGCAGCGCAATACCACCGGACCACATACCGAATCTTATTAGCCTGGCCTCCGGCCAATCGCGACCTTTCCACCTGCCGAAGATGTCGAGCGTAACCATGGTTGCAGTAGAGTTTACCAAGCCAGAAATGGTAGACATAATGGCACCCAACACGGCCGCGACCACAAGTCCTCGAAGACCCACGGGAACAAGAGCCGCAACAATGCTTGCGTAGGCGTCATCGGGCACTTTGAGATGAGGGTTCATAACCGCATATATCATCCCAGGAAAACAAGTCGCTAGCGGCAAGATGAGTTGGAGTCCACCTGCGAGGAGCACTCCCATCTTGGCATGCCACTCATTCTTCGCTCCGAGACAACGCTGGTTAATGAACTGATCGGTGGCGTAGTACCACACATTGGTCGATAGCGCGAGGATGACAAGGGCTGTCCAAGGAACCTCCGGATTGCAGTGGTTTATTAGATGGGCGCGATCTCCCGATCCGATGACCTTGGCGAAATCCCAACCAATGTGCGCCATCCCCGCGAAGAAGACGTAGATTCCACCGCCCAGCAGCAGTACGCACTGGAAGAAGTCGGTCCAGGCGACGGAGGCAAGGCCGCCGTAGATGGTATAAGCACCGGTCGTGAGCGCCAGAATAGCAATGGCAGCAGTACTTGGAAAACTCCACATATTTTCGATCGCAAAGCCCGCTGTGTAGAACACGAGCGCGAAGTTAGCGAAGATATAGCTGGCAACTATTAGCACAGCGTAGAGAGTGCGGGCGCGAGGACCGTAGCGGCGCTCGAGGTATTCGGGCATAGTGGTGATGCGGTTGCGAACGTAAAGGGGAACGAATATCCAAAGCAAGATAGAAAGCGCGGGAAAAACTAACCACTCCCAATTCACTACCGGCATCCCCAGCTTGTAGGCATAGCCGATTTCGCCCACAAACTGCTCCGAGCTGATGCCTGCTGCTATGATTGAGAACCCTACGGCATACCAAGGAAGAGTGTTGCCGGCGCGGAAGTAGTCCTTTACGGTCGCCTTTTCCTTTCGTCCTACCGCAAAACCAATCCACAGCACGACAACCATATAGCCGATGAAAAAGACTAGATCATAAGGCCCGAACAAGGCAACCTCCGAGGATAACCGTCACTCAAGCACACATGGCTGTTCAACCGCTTGGTTTTTCGCATCGGCAAAGCCGAATCCCTTCTTGGCCTCGGCGCCCATTCAGTATGCTTGACCATGGTCTGGTCAGTGTTAACTAGGGGCGTGATGTGCCCGACAAAAGACGACGCGCAGCGTTTTGTTACGGAGTCATAGTAACACACCGCTTAGTTGATTCACGTGCAATTTGACAGCAACGACCGACGGGCGGGAAAATATGGCGTATGAAGGGTGTCTACGATTGTGAGGTAGTAGCACAAAGCGAGGTGGCGCCAGGAGTCGGACGGACCTTGGTTGCCTGTCCTGAGATCGCGCGTCAAGCACAACCGGGACAGTTCGTAAACGTTCGAGTCGGCCACACGACCGATCCGCTGCTCAGGCGGCCGTTTTCGGTGCATGCTGCCTACCCCACCGAAGGCGTCTTTTCGTTGCTTTATGTGATTGTAGGCCGAGGCACCGAGCTGCTGCGAAAGTTCCAGCCGGGCGAGAAGATCAGTATGGTGGGTCCTTTGGGCAGGCCGTTCGATTTAGGCGACTCGCCTGACGCGGAACACTTGATAGTGGCAGGTGGATGCGGCGCAGCTCCACTGCACTTCCTGTGCGACGTCCTTTGCGCCAAGTGGGGATGCGAACGGATAACGGTTCTCGCCGGCGCTCAGCACAGAGATGCGCTGCTTTGTGAGGCTGAGTTTAGAGCGCACGGGGTGAGCGTTGGTGCCTCCACAGATGATGGTAGCTACGGCCACAAAGGTCTCGTCACCGACTTGCTTAGAGATCACCTTGCTCTATATAATCCATCAGATACCAGGCTCCGCGTTTACTCGTGCGGCCCGCATTCTATGATGCAGGAAGTTGCCCGAATATGCGCCGACGCTGGGGTTCGCGAATGTCAAGTATCGCTTGAGAACAACATGGCTTGTGGATTCGGGGTCTGCACGGGCTGCGTGCAGAAGATCAGAGGGGCCGCGAAAGGCGACAACTCAGGCCGAGACTGGCACCACGAGCGCGTGTGTGTGGACGGACCGGTCTTCAACGCGGAGGACATAATATGGGAGTGAACCGGCTCGATCTCTCAACGACCATCGGCAACATCCGGATGAAGAACCCGGTTACCGTCGCCTCGGGTACTTTCGCCTACGGACAGGAGATGTCGGAGTTCTACGATCTGTCGCGGCTTGGGGCGATTGTGACCAAGGGCACCTCGCTTAAGCCCTGGCCAGGCAACGACTACCCGAGGACGGTGGAGACATCGTCGGGGATGCTTAACGCCATCGGGCTGCAAAACGATGGCTTGGACGCCTTGATAAACGAGAAGATACCGTTCCTGCGCAACTTCGACGTGCCGGTGATCGTAAACGTCGTGGGACACACAGTCGAGGAATACGCCGAGATCGCCGCATGGCTAGACAATGTGGACGGTGTGGCAGGAATCGAAATCAACATCAGTTGCCCCAACGTAAAACAGGGCTGCCTCGCATTTGGCACCACGCCCGAAGGCACCGCCGAAGTAGTGTCGGCCGTCCGCGCCAGGACATCGCTTACCATCATCACCAAGCTTTCGCCAAATGTCGGCAGCGTAATTCAAATCGCCAAGGCGGCTGTGGACGCGGGTAGTGATGCAATCTCACTTGTAAATACCTTTCTGGGAACCGCAATTGACCCGTGGAAACGTAAGTTCCGACTGTCCAACGTCACCGGCGGGCTCTCTGGCCCGGCAATCAAGCCGATCGCCCTTCGCATGGTTTACGAGGTCGCGCAAGCGGTGGACGTGCCGATAGTGGGAATGGGTGGGATTATGACCGCAATGGACGCCGTGGAGTTCTTGCTTGCGGGCGCGGACGCGGTCTCTATAGGAACCGCCAACTTCGTCAACCCGATGGCTGCTGTCGAGATAATCGATGGAATCGAGGAGTATCTGCAGTCGATGGGGTTCGGAAGCGCGCGCGAGATTGTCGGGACGGTGGCGGAGAGCTGATAGGCTACGCCCTCTCCCCCATCGGAGAGGAGAAGGCGTGGCGTTTAGAACCGGCGCATCCAGTGGTCGAGTACGCGGGTTTCGGACAGACCCTGCAATTTGGTAGCTGATCTCAACGAGTCAAGGACTGCTTCTTCTCTGATTGCCCCTATGAGTTCGGACTCAAGGACTTCCACTCCCATTTCTCTTGCCTCGCGCTCAATGAAGTAATAGACGTCCCACACGTTAGTCTGATTCGGCTGAGTGATATTGGTGGAGACCTGCGCTATATTGCGTGATTTGAGATGCACGGCAATCGCCTTGACCCCCGCCATGCCCTTGCCACTGTCTCGCAGTTTGCGGATGCGCTCGGCAATAGCGCGAGCAGCCCGCATATCATCGGTGGCTAGGTTCACGTTGTAGGCAATGAGCGGACCCCTCGCACCGACCACCGTTACCCCCGCAGTCGGATGAAGCTCGGGAGGGCCTAGGTCAGGCTCGCGACCATCGACAAGGCCACGGGCTTTCAGCGACTCGTAGCCGCCCTTCCGAATCACGGCAAGGTTTGTGCGGTGGCGCATCACAGCAGAGCGCTCGTAGAAATAAACGGGAATGCGAAGCTCATCGGCTATGTCCTTCCCAATAGTGTAAGAAAGTGAGATGGCTTCGTTCATACTCATCTCGTGCAGCGGAACAATTGGAATCACATCGATTGCCCCAACGCGCGGATGAGCGCCTTTATGCTTGTTGATGTCAATTAACTCGACCGCAGTACGGGCACCAGCAAGCACAGATTTGCGAATATCTTCGGGCGACCCAATGAAAGTAACTACAGATCTATTGTGATCCACGTCCATTGAATGATCGACAACCTGAACCGCCGAAGCGTTGGTAATTGCCTCGACGATTCGCTCGACGACTTCGGGCCTTCGTCCCTCGCTAAAGTTGGGCACACACTGAACCAGCTTCGCCAAAACACACCCTCCCAGCCGCTCGTATCACCCCAATCCTCTCACGCACGTGAAACGGAACAGATAGGCGGCTGCCATTATCTCATTTTCATAATAGCTGGTTCGCCTAGCGTGCGGTTTGTCCTTCGCAAGCCTCTATTGGGGATGCAAAGCCGTCTCATTGTCGGACGCGCAGAAAGCCGACTGGCTGGTCGTGATTGTCGATTCTTGCTCGCAATTGGTATACTAATAGTGGCGGAGATGCAAGGTGAAACTGATTAGCGTTTGCAAAAGCAAAATACACCGGGCGACTGTGACGGCCTGCGACGTGGATTACGTGGGGAGCGTGACGATCGACGCAGACCTGTTAGATGCCGCAGGTATCATTGACGGCGAACATGTGCATGTGTGGAATGTCGACAATGGCGAGCGTTTGGAAACCTACGCGATACCCGGCGAGCGAGGCAGTGGAGTGGTGTGCCTGAACGGCGCAGCTGCACGCAGGTGCAAAGTGGGAGATAAAGTTATCATCACCTCGTTTTGTCTGACGGACGAACCAGTAGAACGCAAGGTAGTACTTGTGGACGATAACAACCGCCAGGTTGGGTATTCTTGAGGGGCGAAGGCGGAGTTGCAAGGCAAGTTCCCGTCGCGCTTCGCGGCGTCATCGATCCGGCAGCTTTAATTCGAAACGACCCCTGCGATGCAATATATGCACTGGGATCGTTTTGGCCTTATTTCCCGATGGACCCCGAAAGCCGGATTGTGAAAACTTTCAAGAAATGTGTCCCCGTGACGCACTATCAGCCGTATATTACCCGCCTTTGCGCGTTCTACGCAGACATAATTGTTAGTCGGTTGGAAGGACACAGGCCCAAATGGGTGACGCGGGTGCTATCGTCAGCCGAAGAACGGTGTGACCCGTCGCGACCTCAGTCGCTGCTGCTGCGTCTGGTGTGCGAGCGCACGGGCGCCTTCGAGGCAGATGTTTTCTACAGGTCGAGTTCGCGCCCCCCGATGCGGGTGATCAAGACGCTATCGGGCCACGAGACAACTATTCGTCGAGCTCGCTACGCGCTTCAAGATTTGTTTTTACGGCCCACACGGCTTGCAGGCTCGGTGCTGTTGATAGACGACATAATGAACACTGGGGCTTCAATGCGTATCTATGCTCAAGCACTGAAGGATTATTGCGAGGCTGAGAGCGTAATCGGAATCAACCTCGCGGTGACCCGCTTCGGAGAATCCGACGGCTGGGATAGGGCCAGATTGGACTTGTCAGCTTATCCAAACACTGAGGGTCTTCGACTGGTCTGGGTTGACCATGACGGCACTTATCATGCGAAACGAGAGTGCAACTACCGAGAACCAAACGCCAGATGCGAATTGGCATTCACGTTGGATAAGCAGGCCGGGCCGTGCTCCGAGTGTGCCAAGCCACAGAGGGCGGCCCGGCGATTTTGGTTCAATTGGCCGTAACTCGACCTTTCGTCAGCTCTGCGGCTGTGACACCTTGACCAGAGTATCCACCAGTAGTTCCTCCATCTCCTCTTCCTCCTCTACGTCCATCGCAAGATCCGCCAGCGAGACGATACCAACTAGCTTATCTTGCTCGACTATGGGCAGTCGCCGCACCTGCGCGTCCGACATTAGACGGCAAGCTTCCTCAATCGACATGTCCGGACTCCCTGTGACAACGTTAGTGGTCATCACCTGGTCCACACTTACCAAGTTGGGGTCCATCCCTCGTGCAATGGCGCGAATCGTCAGGTCACGGTCGGTTACGATACCCACGAGCTTGTCGCCTTCCACAACGGGGCAAGCGCCGACATCGTGCTGCTGCATTTTCTGCGCCACCTGGTGGAGCGTGTCGTTGGGATCACATGTAACCAGGCGAGTGGACATGATCTCAGAGATATTCATATTCACACCTCCGCTGTCTTGTGGTTATGGGAGTTTGTCCAAACACACGAAAAGCCAAACGAACCCGCCACGGAATTGGAGATTAAATTCAGGTGGCGATTGTTTCGCAAGCGGGATGGGCTAGGACCCTCGCATTGCTGGACTCAACTAATGCGGAGGAACTCGGGCCGATTCTAGCTGATGGGAATCGACGGACAGGCGAGGTGGAATGCACCAGAAAGCAAGGCCCAGAATATGCCCGAAGCGAATTCTCCGAGGATAAGGCCGAGGAAAAATGGCCTGAAGTTCTTGTAGGTGGTCGCACCGCCGTAGCGAAGGATTATTGATTTAACAAGCCATCCTACGAAAAACGAGCTCCAGTAGACAACCGCAGGCCACGCGCAACCGATGGCATAGCCCAGCGGGTGAAAAGGCCACCACCAAAACTTGGCACGCATAGCATAGAGGAAAAACGTGAAGATCGCGCCCACACCAAACCAGATGGGGGCACGGTAATCAAACTGCGGAACCTTTCCGCTCAGGATACCATAGGATTCGTTGAAATAGAGCGTTGGATTAGCGATGAAGAACCACGTGTTAAGTCGAATGCCGCCCTGTGTGTAAATAATGTGGAGCTGAATGGCCAGTGCGATGAGCGCACCGACGAATACCGCAATCAACGTACCAACAGCCAATAACTTCTTTCGGACCTTGACCAGGTCGGCACTCTTCATACTGTCCATAAACAAAGGCATGGGGCCACGCGGATCGCGGATGAAGATCCCGTTGACGAATGAGAGCACAGTCAAGTTTTCGGCCCCCAACGATGCCTTTGGGGCCACGACGGCCCACAAGTCCAACGGCCTGAACGCTGGCTGAAGCATTAGCAGGCCAACCTCACCCACGCTGCGCGTGAGCACCAGCATCACCACAAATACAAACGTAAGCACCATAAACAACGCCACACCAGGGTTCATGCCCGCCGCTTTGAGCCAAAAACAGACCAGTAGCAGGGCCATTAGCCCACCCCAGAAAGCTGTACGGTAGCTCATGAACTCATTCGCATCGATGTCCTTTGCGCCACCGCCAAACACACGCTCCCTAACCAGCCTAAGATGTGGCCGAGCTAGCCAGAACATAGAAACGGCAATAACGACGAACGCACCGGTGGACTGGTAGGCCTGATAATAGCGCGAGGCACCGTAAAGCGGTGCCGGATCTAGCTGATGACCAAGGTTGATTGCCACGTAGTCCTGGAACCTGAAGAACAGCAGGAAGAACCACATGCTAAACGAAACGTCCAAAGGCAGGAGATAGGCAAAGCCAATGATGGAAAACGCCAAGTTGAGCGGCGTGTAGATCATGTCGCTCCAGGGGCGGGTCTTCCAGACCGTGTTCAAAAGGAAGTAAACAGGCACTTCGGGCACATTTGGGAATGACCTGTGCAGCCCGTTGAGCCCGTGGATGATCACCGGAACGGCAAAACCAAACCACATCGCCTTGTTGCGAAAGAATTGCCCGGAGGTTTCCTCTCGGATCATCTCCATTGGAAGCTGCACAAGAGGGAACGAGAGCTTCTCGTTATCTACCCATTGCCTTCGGAGAAGCGTGGCCACGCACGACATAAGGTAGAAGAGAAGAAATGCAAAAACAGTCCAGGCAAATAGCGGCCTAATCCACAGCCTCCACGGCAGTGATTCGCCAACTCGCAGGCCTTCGTAAAAACGTAGCGATACCATCTGCCGCTCCGGGCCGTCTGGGTCCCAAGGCACGAGCCATTTGGCGATGTGGGAGTAGAAATTGTCTCGCCATATATGATCCTGTGGATTGGCGAAGTAGTTCACGCCGATAAGATTAGGCAGGAGCTGCGTGGCAAGGCCAAACGAAGACAGAAGCGCCGCACAGCCCATCATAAAGTAGATGAGAGTCAGCTCGGCGGGATTGAGCCTCGCCGCACGAGAAAGCTTACCTACAAGCGCGTTCACGAACAACAAGACGATGAGCACGCCAACCGCGGCTGGAGGCATATGGGTAGCGCCAAGGAGTATGGCGTCGATGCTGCCGCCGCGGCTTGCAACTACCTCGGAGAAAGCTACAATCGCGCAAACCAACACCACACCGAAGATACCGATGAAGTAAGTGTGGAGACGAACGGGCACAAAACCGGCCGGCTTGTGTCCGTCTTGCTCTGTTACGCCGGATTCGTCAGTGACCGTAGGGATTCGGGTGGGCAGACTGCTCATCAATAACGATGGTAACACAGGCTTTCGAACTCCGTCAACGAAACACCTGCTGAGCGATAGTTGAGGACATTAAAAAATAAATAGTGTTACACCACTACGGAGATCTACCAAAACCTCTAACTGGCACTTGAACGGATGCAAAACCTCCGCGCCAGCCTCCACGATCACGGGGACTGTAAAAAGATTCAGGCGTGACAGCTCATATCGCAGGACAGCGACATCTGATGGCGGTCTTGACGATCTCGACTGCGTCGTCCGATGTGAACTTGTCCATCCACAAGCTTATGTCGTAATGGAAGTTTTCGACCCTGTCGCGGCCAAATGTCTTGGTAAGATAGTGCCATCGCTCGCGATCTGATTCCGCGAGTTTTTTGACAGCTTCTTCGCGAGTGAGGTTTTCATAGCTCATCATATTCTGAATGCGACGTTCGTCGGAAGCATCAATCCGAATGTGCAAAGCGTCGGGAAGCAAGAAGTTGGCGCCACGGCCCAGTATGATAACGTTACCCAGTGCGGCAACGGAGGCCACCGCACGTGCTAGGTGCGTAGGAAAGATGAACCCGCCCATATCGAAATCGCCCAAAATGGAGCTAATGAAGAGCTCAATTTCGGAGTGAGTCCTCTCGTCGAATGCATCTGCGACGCGCTTGGATACGTTGGCATCCTCGGCGACTGCGTCTATGAGGTCCTTGCCCCAAAGCCCCCAACCAAGCTGCTCGGACAGTTTTATGGCCACCACTCTTGCCCCGCTGCCCATGCGTCGGGATATGGTGATTACGTTGCACGGGCACGGTTTTCCGGACTCGGCGCTCCTCTGACGGGCAATCTCTGAGCGGCGGACCTGTTCGCTGACAATCTCCTCGATATACCTGGGCATCGTTGACCTCCTAGGACACGTGAGAGCTTGCATGGTAATTGTTCCACTGCCCGGCGGCTTAACCCTGCAAGGGAGAATGAAGCGGACATTGCGCTTGTTGTTGGCTCTACCGAAAACATTTCTGGAATACGCCCACGGACCCCTTGACAGAGCATTGCACGGTTGCTATATTACGTTCAGCAAAAAGAGAATAAGTTCGGCGTGCGAGGTATCCCGAAATCTGGGACTCAATAGGGAAGACGGTGAAAAACCGTCACGGGCCCGCCGCTGTGACCGGGGACGATCCGGCGATGACCACTGGTCCGAAATTCGGGCTGGGAAGGTGCCGGGGTAGAGTGATCCGGGAGTCAGAAGACCTGCCTTGCAACGCATAAACGCTACATCTTCGGAGGCAAAGATGTCGGTCGTAACCCACGCTAACAGTGCGTTGCGGGCTCCCGGCCAAAAGAACTTGCGAAATGGGCTGAGAGCCCGTTTTGATTACAGGGGCGGCTTCACGCTAATCGAGCTGCTGGTGGTAGCAGCCATTTTGGCGGTGTTGGCCGCTATACTTTTCCCCGTGCTTGCGACCGCAAAAGAATCAGGCAGGCGCATCCGGTGTGAGTCTCAACTCAAGCAACTGCTTGCAAGTGCGATTGCCTACGCCGACGATTACGACAGTCGTTACGTCCCAGCGGCTCGGGACATCTACTCAATGCAGCCCACCGGCGGCCGGTGGCGCTGGCACGGTTACCGAGCACAAGGCGGCCAAGACTTCGATCCACGCAAAGGACCGCTCTGGATTTATATGGCCAGGTCAGGCGGACTGAAGGTTTGCCCGAGCGCAAAGGGTCTTATGACAGCCTCCAGCTTCGGCAACCCAGCGATGAACGCTGCCTATGAGTCCGGCAGCGGCGGCTACGGCTACAACATCTACTATGTAGGCGGGACGTATTACAAGAACACCCTCCCCACTGCGGCGGAAGTGGCATCGACGACATGCGATATAGCCCGTCCTTCAAGAACAATTATGTTCGCCGACGCCGCAATGGCTCGCAGTACGCCACCTAGCGTATCCATGGTAGAAGAATCATTTGTTTATCCTCCGCTGATATTCTCGAACGGTACGCCCACCCAACTAACACCCACCAACAGCCCATCGATACACTTTCGCCACGGCGGATATGCTTCAGTAGGTTGGTGTGACGGACACGTGAGTGCAGAAAGAATGTCGTTTACGCGCGACACGAACGTCTACGGGGCAAAAAACCGACCTGCCAATCTCGGATGGTTTGGAACGGACGACAACACACTGTTTGACAACAAGTGAGGTATTATAAGTGGTCAATATGAGAGTCATTGCTCTTACGGTCATAAGCGCTGTAATGTGCGCTGCGAGCGCTTCCTGCAACCCATTTGCGAACACTGTGGTTTCTTACCAGAAGGGGCCTGGGACCTGGGGATTCGAGAATCCATCGCTTGCGCTGGGGGCACCGGTGGGCGAAACCATCTACACGCCTTACAATACCTCGATAGTAAGCCTTGGCGATGGCGGGAGAATTACGTTGGCGTTCGCAAACCCGGTTTACGACGACCCGAAGAACCCATACGGGAAGGACTTCATAGTATTTGGAAATGCATTTTATCAGGTCTACCCAACTACCAGGTGGCAAGAACCTGGGTTTGTGGAGATAAGCCCCGACAACGTCAACTGGTATTTGGTGCTTCCGAACAAGTTGCCAAGCCAATTGATCGGCGGCGTCGATACCGGCTCCTCCACATCGGTATTAATCAATTACGCCGATTACACTCCTACGTTGGCCAGACCTTCCAATCGTACGGATGAAGAATTCTACACTGTGCCAGAGAGACCAAGCATCCAAGGAAACCCTGGCGACCCGGCGTTTGAAAGCGCAAGGGGTTTCGATTTCGTCTCCGGCGGTGGTGACGCTATGGACATAGCCGACGCAGTGGTGCAGTCGGCACCGGGTGTGCCGGCTCTTGACGGCCAGGGACACACCATTCCGGCGAACCTGAGCTATTTCCAATACATTCGTATCACCGATGCTTTGTCCAATGACTCGGTTCCGCCGTTCAGCCTCATCACGACGGAGTTGGACGCCGTAGCCGACGTAGCACCGGCCAGCACTATCGGCGAAGCAAAGAAGATGCCATCTAACTCCTACGTAGTGATTACAGAGGCAGTGGTTGTAGGGGTTTTTGGCGGCCGGTTCTATGTGGAGTCGCCGGACCGATGCGCCGGCATAGCCGTGGACTCGAATGAGCCGGTCTCAATAGGCGATAAGATTACGTTATCGGGTCGAACTTCCTTGCCAACCGGCGAGTACGTGATAGGCGACGTAATGCTTACCGTAACCTCAACAGACCACCAGATTAGGCCCGTCGGGATGCCCATAAAGACACTGGCGGACGGCGCGACCTATGGAATGCTGGTTCGCACGTGGGGCAAGGTAATAGACGCCGGCGACGGCTATTATTGTGTCATCCGGGACGGTGCGGACATCATAAAGGTCGTTTGCGACGAAGGTTTCAACGAGTATATGGGTGTTGGAGATTTCATAGGCGTTACTGGAATACGAACACGAGAGGAGGGAAGCGGGGCAAACATTGTAAGAATGACAGATCCTTCAGGCATTCGTATCTTCTAGCACAGACCCGCAGAAACTGAGACTAGTTATTTGAAGCAATGCAGCAGGTAGTGAAAGGAGACGAAGAAGTAGACAGTGGCAACTTCACAATCTGTAATGAGCAATTTTATGCGTAGCTTCGCAAGGACATTAATCCTTGCACTGACATTTGCAGCGGTATTGACTGGGAGCGCGTTCGGTGGTTCTTTGACGGAGCCCAGCGGTTATCGATGTGTCGATACGACGTTGGACGCCCAGACTCTTCCTTCAAACGGCTGGTTTGGCGGATTCGATCTACTGCCTAATGGTAACTTGGCCATACACAACGGCTTCGCAATAGTGGAATCAACCCGAGCGGGTCAGTATGTGCGGACGATTTACGACTACGGTCAGAGAGTGTGGGGATCGTTTGTGAGATACAATCCTTACAACGGCAAGCTTTACTTTGGTGATTCCAGCCAAAACAAGATAAAATCGATCTCTCTGACTGGTGGACCGGCCGCCGACTTGGCGACATTGAGCGGCAACTTCGACTTGGATTTCTGGCACAACCAACCGATGGCAGTAGCAGGCAACAATATCTACCTGATTAACGAATCAACCGGCCAATGCACGCAAATAGCGACTGCCGGGGTCAACAGCGGGCCGCTGGTGATCGATTCGCTTTCGGGCCTGATCTACGGAACTGGAACATCGAGCTGGCCTCCGCAGCAGAATACGGAGAACATCTACAGGTGGACCGACAGCCAGATTCAAAGCGCGATCCAGAGCGGCACGCCCTTAACCGTTAGCGAGGCTTCTGTATTAGTGGCAAACACTGATGGTCCTTACGGCTTCGCGTTCAATGGTAACAACGAGCTGATGCTGACCGACACGGTTGTCAGTCCTGGTGAGATACGGTTGGTAAGGAACGGCCAGGTTCAGACGTTCTCAACCGCACAGGTGCCCGGGCAGAATCCCTACCCCACCGTACTGCGTTACGACAAACAAAGCGGCGAGATACTGACAGTGGTATCTTATATGGACGAATACTGGAACACTTATTCGCGGCTTTCGACTCTGGTTCCAGTACCCGAACCATCATCTGTAGGCGCGCTGTGCACTTTGTTCGGACTTGCGGGTTCTCTAAAGCTCCTCCGCTGCCGCCGCAAGTAGGGACGGCTCGTGGGGCCCACCGCCAATTTTGGGCCCCACGCCCTTTTCTTGCCCCTATCCCGCGCAGAAACAACATATTCCAGCATATTGGGAAAAGAATTCGAGCCTCTCAACTAGAGATTCACGCTTTGCTAAACAAAGCAAACCAGTCCATTAATTAATCGATTAGAATCGGACAAGCTGCCTTGCTAGACTACAGAGTCTCTTATTAAGCTAGTTTACACGCTACCGATGGTCGAGTTCGCAGACACGCCGACGATAGTAGAGATAGTTTTCGAAACTTACATCGTCCGGGACGCCGTGGTCGCAAGTCGGATAGTATCCACCACGATCGAGCATAAACGGAATGATGTATTGTAGATGGGCTTCTATGGCGTCTTTACCAGAGGCAAGAATGCGTTTGTCGATTCCGCCGGACATGACCAGATCAGGGTATTGCGAGCCAATCTCTACAACATCGCAGCCACTGGCCACCTCGAACGGCGACATTCGCGTCAGTCCGAGTTCCGCGTAGAGCGGAATTGCTGGACGGCAGTCGCCGTCGGTGTCGACGTGAAATCGAACGGGCGTGGCCTGGCGTCGCCGAGCGTTCGAGAGAAGCTGGCTATAGTAAGGGAACAGGAACTCACGGACGGTGTTAGGCGACACGAGAAGACCGTGGTTGTAGCAGATATCCTCGGCAATGTAGATTTCGTCGACCGAAGTTATCGTCTGAACCCGCGACAAACCGGCGTCCGCGACGGCAAGCCAAGCGGTCATAGCAGCGTGTATGACTTCCGGCTGGTCGTAGAACATGTATAAAAGGTCCTCCGGGCCAATAAGCGCCCGCAGGTACATGTAACCGCCAATAATGCGCTGCAGGATCAACCCGTTAACTTCAGCAGCAGCATTCGCCTGAGAACGAATAGTTTCTTCGACGCCGACCCAGCGTTCTGGGTTCTCAGGATCAAGACGCGGTGCTATCGTCTCCCAATCGGCCATGTTGGCTACGGGATGCTTGAGATAATCAGGCATGAAGCCGTGTCGGCGGCCTTTGAAAACCTTGAGTATCCGACCGGCGCCGTCTTGAATGATCTCGTGATCGCCGCAACACTCAATTACCTTGTCTTCGAATCTCGGAACTAACGGAGGCTCCGTCCAACCGAGGTAGACACCAGTATCAAACATACCAGGAGGATCGAAATTGAAGTAGTTGGTTTCCTCCCAATCTTCCGGCAGACCTTCTTGTTTCCAACGCTCGATGGCCTCTCCCCAGATATAGAACTCGCCCCTGTAGAGATGATCGACGGGCCGAAACTCATAAGTAGCTCGCAATCGCTCGCCACTTGTCATAACCACTTCTTTGGATTCATACATTGTGCTTCTCCACGATAGATGTTGGGTCTTATAGGCAACGCATGGGTTTACGCCATCTTGAAAACACGTTCCTTCTGAGCACTGACGAACAACCCAACTATCAAGGTATTATTTAAGTTGAGAACTTCATAGAGAGCGTGGTGTTCAATATGTCACACCCACAGTAACTACTCGAGCTTGCAGTCCAGACAACTCAAGGCTTGTCCAGCGCACGTGGTAGTCAGCGTACATCTAGCATTCGACATTAAATAGGTGCTTAGCTCTTAAGAAGCCTTCGAAGTTTATAAGAATCCTGCTTGCGTCGAACGATCTCGTCCGGCGTCATGGAGCGATTGCGGCGCGCGTCGAAGCGGGAAACTTCAAGGAGGCTATCGATCATGTGGCTTCTAGGGGTGGCCGCGAAGTACTGGCTCCGGCGCTGGTAGTCGCGCCAGCCCATCTTACCCTTGACATAAAGCATTGTGGCGAGCATATTTGCAAGCTCGGCTCGGCTCTTCTTCTCCAGTTCCTCGCGGGCAAAGACGTGCTCGGCGAGATATTCGTATTCGACTTTATAAGGCGGGTTGTCGCCGAACGCCTCTGCAAGAAGCGTGGCGGCGCGCCAGTTTAGAATGGTTTTGCGGCTATTGGCGGTATAGAAAAGTTTAATCTCGGCGTCGTAGACGTCCGACTGGACGCCCTCTGACGTGACAACCTTATACACCTTCAGGGTTCGCCACATACGTGGTTGTCCCGGTTTGGAATGTGGATTCTCGATGCCAGCTACATCGGCAGGCTCGACCGCGATGATCTTGGCGTAGTGGTTGTGCAAATGTTCGGACTCGCGGCGCATATCGCCTCGCAGGCTGACGTAGTCACCCACCCCTATAGGCAGATTAGCACCTTCTCGGGCGGCCCTTGTCGCGCTTTCCTCTTTCATCATTAGTTCGCGCAAGCTAGAATTGAGCATGACCGCTCGCTCAGGATTAGACAGCGCTTTGGCGATCATTTCGGCGAGTGCGCAGTCCTCCATTCGCTTGTCGGCGACGCGCTTGTTGCGACCTCTAATCTGCCGGCCTACTGCGGCGGTGGCGAACCTGATCTGCGATTCGTCAACCCTAGTGATCTCCTGATTGCGAACATTACGTATTGTGTATATCCATCGAGGGTGAGGCGTGGGGGCTACGTCGACGGCGAGTATTTCGCCAAGCGTTTTTTCGTGCCCGTAGTGTCCATAACTCTGTCTGGGCAACTTGGGATTAGCGTGTTCGTAGACGACGAGCCGTCCTATGCTGTACTTATAGTCATCAAGCATGTTGGTGGCCCTTTCGACTATATATTACACTCCCGTGTCCGGAAACGTCAACTGTGATAGCTATGATGAAACTGTTCAGTTTGTCGGGATTGTCGCTCCGACTGACATGCCAAATACTTTAGACCAAACTAAGCAGTAAACAGCATTCTTGACTTCGCTAGAGCTTCGCCCGAAGAGGCCGGTTCACACAGTAGTGGATCCGACAAGTTTGGAGGTCATTGGGGCAATACTCCGACCTCGACGTAACAGATTCGCGGAAGACTCAATGCCTTACAAGAGAGGCGAGTCTGGAAAAAGGATTCCGTTAGCACTGTGTCGCGTACCAACTACAAGCCTTGCAACCGAAAAGGCCCTGCCCCCGCCGAAAAAGTGACTACACGGCGATGAGGGACGGGATTGGCAAGCGCGGAATCGAGAGTACTGCTAAGCGCGTCCGCGACATCGAGTGGAAGCTCAAAAATGCGCTCGCGATAGCGGGCAAAGTTTTCAGGCTTGGCGTAGTATTCGCGGTCGAGGTAGTCACAGAACTCCCGTTCGTTTCCATCGCGAACCATAACCGCTATGCAGCCGCCCGAGCCCGCGCCAGTGAGCTTGCCGCCGATGTAACCAGGGCCGCGGCGGGCAATATCCAACATAAGGTCGAGCTGGGAGTTGGAGACATGGAAGTCGTCGCGCAAAGTATCCTGGAGATCTTCGAGCAGCTTGCCGACTTGCATGCGATAGGCCTCATAGTCCGACGAGTCAGGGCCGATCTCGCCAGAGATGAGGCGTGACTCGGCTTCGAGGAAGATGCGTTCCAGCGTTCTGCCAATGCGATTCTCTTTTGCAAAGAAGCGAGCTGCTGCTCTGGGACGATAGCCGCCCTCCTCCGGGTAAGGCACGGTGTAGTCACGCTCCATAGCCGACTGGTCCTTGCCCAGAATCCACGCAGCCTCGTTTGGGCCGATCTCTTCCGGCAAGCAGTTCACAAGTGCGTCTATGGCAGGATCGGGAACGCCCAACAAGCCCTGGTCGAGTGAGCCGAATTTGCGATAGTTGCGGGATATCACCGGCCAGAGATCGAGGTTGTTCTCCAGCACACGGATATCGTCGAGGACGACGTATCCGAACCGCCGCTCAAGTAGCGCGCAGAGCCATCCGTGTTCGATATCACCGCCGGAGTCAATGTGCTCCGTGACGGCGTCGATGATAAGCTTCAGCAGGTCGTCGCCCAGGTCCATCCATCCCTTGCGCAGGTTGAAGACGTGGTTCGCTCCGGTGGCCTTGTTCGCCTCCCACAGCGAGTGGGCAACGACAAACTTCACACCGCGGAGACTGGGTAGAACAGTGGAATCGAGCTCGGGCTGTGAGTGGCGATTGTAAAGAACGCAGTTGGGCTTGTTGCGGAGGATGGTGGTCTGATCGTTGGCGCCGCCGTGCGTGCCCACATACCACTCAGCCTCGCCAAGCATCCGGCATACCTGTTGAATGTCCCAAGCGGGTAGTCGATCCTTGTTAGCTACGTAAAGCGCAAGAAAGCTCAGCACTACGAGGGCGCTAGACGAACTCACCCCACCCCTCAGCGGGATAGAACTCTCTCCGAATGTCATATCGACGCCGCGGAGCCTAACGCCCGGCAATTCCCAAGCGACTCTGAGGAAAGCGCCGCGGACGTAGTTGAGCCAATCTCCCTGGGAGTGACCGTGATATGGGTAAATACGGGTGCGATTGTCCCAGTTATCCTCCAGCCCCTCGCAGGCCGGACCGCTCCACTTCGCGCTTCTGAAGAGTTCCATCTCCCTGGAAATACTGAACTCGTCCGAGGGGAATTCGTCGCTTACGTTGGAGCAGCGGACGATATCGTCGTCGCGCACGCTTACGCACACCGGCATGTCGCCGTCGATGGTGGTGGACATATGATCGCCGGCGCACATATCCAGGTACTCCAAAAACGCGTTCAGCCGCCCTGGCGCACGGAGCAGGACCGCGGGCGCGTCGCCGACACGCTCCGCGTGCAGGAGAGCCGTGTCAGCCAGTCTGCGCCTGACGCCGACGAGGTAGTCAGGGTCGGTATTGCAATAGATGCGCTCTCCGAGGTAGTTATCTAGAGAAGCAGACCCGACGCTGAGCGCTCGCGCTATCTGGGTGGGCGGCATAGCCTCAAAGAGCATCGACATCGGCTCGGCGTGAGGCATACTACGCGATTCCTCCTGAGTGGATGGTGAACGGTCATGACTTGGACGGCGAACCCGTATAGTCCTTCGGCGGTTGTCGGAGATGCAGCCGCGGCTGTATAATGGACGAGGCGATGGGACCCGCCGTGCCTCATCCGGCAGAACCGCGTAGTGCTGATGGCCCCTGATCATTTCTCGCGTGATTGGAGGCCGATATGGTTCATCCACCCTGGCTAACCGCAACTCTCTGGCTATCCCTTGCCCTACTCGCCAGTATGATCTCGATCCGCGCGGCAATATCGGTAGCGCTGATCGAAATTGTGGTCGGCTGTGCGGCAGGGAACGTGCTCCATCTTCAACCCACCGAATGGATCAACTTCCTGGCCGGTCTCGGCAGCATACTGCTCACTTTTCTAGCTGGGGCAGAGATAGACCCGGACGCCCTTCGCCGACATTGGAAACCGGCAAGCGCCATAGGCGTGGTAAGCTTTCTGGCCCCCTTTCTCGGCGCATTCGGATTCGCAGAATACGTGCTGCACTGGTCCCCAAACGCAAGTAAGATCGCAGGTGCCGCCTTATCCACAACATCGGTGGCCATCGTATATGCGGTAATGATCGAGACGGGACTCCACAAGAAGGACATCGGGAAACTGATTCTGGCCGCGTGTTTCATAACCGACCTGGGGACTGTGCTTGTGTTGGGCATTATGTTTGCTCACTACAATGCGTATTTGTGGCTTTTCGTCGGCGTGTCCGTTGTGCTTCTGGCGTTCGCAGCTCGGCTGTCGGACGCTTTCCTAAAGCGATTCGAGGGACAGGTAAGTGAGCCTGAGATGAAGTTGCTTCTAGCCATTCTTCTGCTATTGGGAGGTCTCGCATCGCTAGCCAATAGCGAAGTAGTCCTTCCCGCGTATCTCCTGGGACTGGCGGTAGCTGGAACACTCGCGAGGCATCGGGACACCGTTCGGCATTTCCGAGTTGCCACGTTTGCTCTCTTGACGCCGTTCTACTTTCTCAAGGCCGGGGCGCTCATAGGAATCCACACACTGGTCTCATCCGGCGCAGCGATTGCGCTGTTCTTGGGCGTCAAGCTTCTTGCGAAGTCGATTGGGGTTTACCCGGTGGCCAGAAAGAGCGGACTCGACCACTCGACGTCCAGCTATACGACACTCCTGATGTCCACCGGGTTGACCTTTGGCACGATATCCGCAATGTTCGGTTTGAACCGCGGCTACATCAGTCAGTCCCAGTACTCTATCCTCGTCACCGTTGTGATTCTGAGCGCCGTCATACCCACGGTGATCGCCCAGAAGTACTATCTGAAGGATGTTCGAGCCATTCGCTTCCAGTCCGAGGACGAAGCGATAGACGCACGCGAGACTGCGGAGGTAACTACGCGTGCGGTGCCTAACAAGTAGACATCTAAAAGAACTACCGTGCGGGAGACGGAGCAATGGCTGATAGATATCGAGATGAGTACAACCTGCTTGCTGAGAAACTGGCCGAGCGCGGTGTGGACGTGGAGAAGGTCAAGACTAGGCTGAAAGCTCAAAGAATAGAAACGCCTAGCTGGGGCTATTCGGACGGCGGCACGCGATTTGGCGCTTACAAGCAACCCGGTAGCGCCGTTACCATCGACGAAAAGTTGGCTGACGCAGCTCAGGTGCACAAGTTTACCGGCATAGCACCTTCGGTGGCGGTTCACGTGCTGTGGGACTTTCCAAACGGGATTGCTGACGTAGAGAACCTAGTAGGTTACGCAGAGAGCCTCGGGATAAGAATAGGAGCCATAAACCCTAACGTATTCCAGGATCGTGAATATGCCTGGGGAAGCATTACCAACGAAGACCCCACAGTGCGAAAAATGGCAGTCGACCACATGCTGGACTGCATCGAAATCGGCAAAAAACTGGGGTCCGAGGTTCTAAGCTTGTGGTTCGCCGATGGGACTGATTATCCCGGCCAAGGCGACTTCCGACGACGTAAGAAATATGCGGAAGAGTCGCTAAAGCAGGTGTATGACGCCATGCCGCCGGGAATGCGAATGGTGATCGAGTATAAGCCGTTCGAGCCCGGGTTCTATCACACCGACCTTGCGGACTGGGGTATGAGCTACGTGATGGCGCAGAAATGCGGGCCCAACGCGCACGTGCTGGTCGATTTGGGACATCATTTCACCGGTCAGAACATCGAGCACATCGTCAGCTTCTTGATCGACGAGGAGCGCCTAGGAGGGTTCCACTTCAACAATCACAAGTATGCCGACGACGACCTCACAGTTGGGTCGATCAACCCCTACGAGCTGTTTTTGATCTACAACGAGCTGGTTAAGGCCGAAGATGCGCCAAACAACAACCCGCCCATTGCATACATGGTGGACCAATGTCACGTTACGAAGTCCAAGATAGATGCGATGATACAGACCATTATGCACATCCAAACGGCTTATGCAAAAGCGATGTGCGTAAACAGGGAAAAGCTGCATCAGGCTCAAATTGAACGCGACATAGTGACAGCAGAAAACTGCATGCAAGAAGCGTTCAACACTGATGTGGAGCCACTGCTAAAAGTAGTCCGCGAAGAAATGGGCCTGGACCCGAACCCCTTGGAAGCATTCCGAGCGAGTGGTTATTGGGAACGAATGGGCCGAGAAAGAGGGATTCGAAGCGGAACAGGCGGTTTAGGTGCGTAACCCCGCCGCCGCCCTGGTCAGGTATCGTAGCCTTGGCAATGACGAGTAGAAACAGGAATGACGTCTGGAGAGCTTGGTCCCGGTTCCTACGGCGTAAACCTGCCGAGCCAGGAATCTACGGCAAAGACTTCTTTGTAACATTTGAATACTTAGGTTCGACATTCGAGTTTAACGTTAGCGAAGCGGATTATGTGCAATGCAGCGAAGGCGCGACGGGCTGGCTGAAGCATCAGGGCGAATTTTTCCGCGGCTTTGCTCCTGATCCGTCCGATGCGCAATCGGCCGAGAATGTGCCGGCAAAGAAGCCGAAATAAACCCGGTAAGCATGCAGTTAATGCTGCGTCTAAAAGTAATACGTTTAGAGGGATGGCTTGCGCGATGACCTGTAGGTCGCCACGTTTTGGTTGTCCCACGTTACAGTTAAGACCAGGAGGAACGAAACTGTGTTAAGTCGCCTAACATCTTCAGTAGTCTTGGCAGTTGTGACGCTGTCAGCATCATTGGGGATAGCAGTGGCAGCCGTTTCGCCGGACAAAATCGCCCACTCGATAAAGATCAGATCAATTGACGAAGTACGTTCAGAAGCTCTGACGATGCCCAAACTCCAAGTACAGGGGACAGGAACTCCGTTAACGGAAGAGCAGTTTGTCCTAGCTGATTTGCCGGGCAGTGCTGATAGTAGTAGTAATAGCTCAGCCGGTCATCCGGCTTATAAGACTGGTAAAGGAGTGGTAATGAATGTAGTCACCCCATTCCATACTGACACCAATTCTGGTCTCGCTGTTCAGGATACAATCTGGAACTATAATGCAGCCTACTCAATCAAGAACAACGCTCCTGACGCATTCCTAATCACGACGATGCCGCGCAGGGTTTATACTTGGCCTAACATATCCTGCGTTTTCGGAAAACTTGCAACTACCAGTAAGACCTACCTGCTGACATTGGGTATGCAACTTGGAAACACTCCTATCAAGATCAAAGTTGGAGATAATGAGTTTCAAAGTAACCAATTCACAACGAACCCTGTGACCAACGAGACGAGGTTGGTTTTCACCTACGCCGCGCCGAAAGCAAACTCTTCACTGTATATATACGTTTTTTATGCGGGCCCGGTTAATAGCTCTGTGCCGCCGTTAGGCTATAAGTTTTACTACGTGCAGCTAATGCAACTGGACTAGCTCATCCCATCAACAGAGTAGAGTTTCGCGGGGACCGCAGCGATGAATGGCTGTGGTCCCTTGGACTTATGGGGACATCTGGTAAGATTGCCATTACATTTTGCTGTAGGAAAAAACGGGGACACACGTAAGCGTACATGTGACGCTGTGTAAGCTGTGTCCGGTTTACGGCGCGAGCTTACGTGTAGCGTAAGCCGAGCGTGGGGCTAACTACTAGCTGACCCAAGAACTCACGGAGGGAATGTGCGTGGATGCTGTTCTGTTGTCCCGGATTCAATTTGCCATCACCGTAGGGTTTCATTTCATCTACCCGCCTCTGACTATTGGCCTTGCGTGGATTATCGTGTATTTGATGATTCGCCGTCTTCGCACAGGTAGCAAGTCGGACGAAGCCGCAGCACGGTTTTGGGTGAAGATATTCGCGCTAAGCTTCGCGGTGGGGGTGGCTAGCGGCATAACTATGGAGTTTCAGTTTGGTACGAACTGGGCCAATTACTCTAGGTTCGTAGGCGACATTTTCGGCGCTCCGCTAGCCGCAGAAGCTATTTTATCGTTCTTTCTCGAGTCAACTTTCCTGGCCGTGTTGCTGTTAGGTTGGAATCGTGTATCTCCAAAGGTGCACCTGTTTTCGGCCATCATGGTGGCGGTAGGGGCAACTCTGTCCGCTTTCTGGATACTTGTAGCAAACTCGTGGCAGCAGACACCGGCCGGATATCATCTGGTTAACAACCGAGCAGAGCTTACAAGCTTCTTTGAGGCAGTTTTTAATCCGTCCACGCTGCCACGATTTGCCCACACACTTTGTGCAGCCTTCATTACGGCGGGTTTCTTCGTAATGGGTATTGGCGCCCTTTATTTGCTCAAGAAAAGGCACGAGGAGTTTGCGCGGCGATCGCTTATGATTGGGCTAGTAGTGGCATTGATATCTTCGTTTCTCGAACTGCCGCTAGGTCACTTACACGCCGTGCAGGTAGCCAGAACACAGCCGGCGAAGCTGGCGGCAGTTGAAGGACTATACACGACGCAGAAACAGGCTCCCGCGATCGTGATTGGTCTGATCAGCGGCGATCCACCTGAAGCAAAATATGCGCTGAAGGTCAAAGGCTTGCTGAGCTTGCTGGTTCATGGCAACATCAACAAGGAGATAAAGGGCCTGGACGCATTTCCGAAAGATGAATGGCCGCCAGTGGCTTTGACATTCTACTCTTTCCACGCGATGGTGATCCTGGGGATGTATTTCATCGGCCTCACAGCGCTGGGCGCGCTGCTGTGGTGGCGGCAAAAGCTCTTCAGCAACAGATTGTTTCTTTGGCTTGCAACGCTTTCGATACCACTGCCTTTTATTGCCAACGAGCTTGGCTGGATAACCGCGGAGGTGGGTAGGCAACCGTGGGTGGTCTATGAACTGCTGAGAACCAAGGATGCGATATCCGTAATGGTTCCAGCTTCTCAAATACTGCTCACTATCGTGCTGTTTTGTATGGTCTATGCGTTGCTCTTTGCCGTGTGGATAGGAGTACTTCGGCGAGAGTTTGCCAAAGGTCCACAAGTCTCGGAAGTCAAGTCAAAGGAGGATCTCGCTCAATGAACGCGCTGCAGGTGATGTGGGGA